>Ga0214545_1005486_pt1 | contig 22855 bp, 13 predicted proteins | sample CNSS4metaG_FD_160064 | JGI IMG/M metagenome (GOLD analysis project Ga0214545, IMG submission 160064) | Root nodule microbial communities from cowpea collected in UCLA plant growth center, Los Angeles, California, USA - CNSS4 | ecosystem: Host-associated > Plants > Roots > Nodule | place: USA...
TATATATATAGTCCAAAATAAAATTATCATTTAATTGTATATTGATGTTTTAGATACCTTTCCAAAGCAATAAATAAGAGTGGCCAGTGTGACTCAGCAAAAATAGGATGTAGTCAAGTCTGTTAACGTTTTCCTTAAAATATTTCTCTTCTGTCACTTTCTCTTCTCTCATCTTCTTCCAAGTTATCCATCATTTTTATTTCAAAAATAAAAATATATAATTGATCTTTATAAAAATTATAAACATTTTATTAAACTGAAATAATAATCTAACTTTTATAAAATCCATTGATAGCAAAATATCTTGATGCCAGTTCATATGAGTGTTTAAAGCTGGGTCCAATATTTATTATTCCTCCAATGAATTTCCTTGTCAAAAACAACACTTCATGTGATAAGATATATACCCATTAATTATGGAAAATTGAAGGGCTAGAAACGGAATTTAAAATCTTATCCTTATCTACCATTTTTCATACATAAACATAAGTACGTCAGGGTATGATAACAACAGCATAGAATATTCATAATAATAATAATTATTATTATTATTTTTTCTTTCCAAAGATCAAACTAAATATAAACTATGGTTAAAAAAATATTGAACAACATGTCACAATCATTCTGTCAAAATTCTCAAAAACAAAGATGAACAGTATAACATGTTTTTCCTTTGCAGGAATCTACAAAAATTATTATTTCCAGTGGTTTTCATTATTCTGATAAGGAAAATTTTCTTCACACTCTAGATTTCAGTCTCTGCATTCGAAGGTCCTTCAGTATAAGACGAGTCTCTTCACGCGCCTCACCGCAACATTGTCTGTAAGAGGCCACCATTTTCTTCGTCGAGCTTTCTAATTCCTTCATCTCATCCAAAACTATTTGTCTGTTTCGACACTCCACACTGCAGAAACCTTGATCTCCTCTGCACAAACATCATTTCACAAATCAAAAACACAACAACTACGTTAATATCGTATCTAATTCAACTCCACAAAATTGACTGACATGTAAAATGAGGTTTGTATCCATTTATATATTATATCAGAATAGACTTAAACTCATGTTTCTGATACCATACATAATTCAACCTCACAAAATCTATTTATAAGATGAATTTTACATCGATTTATGTACCTGTACATGTAAATATCTTTGTCTGGACTGAGGTGTTTATTGCAGAGATTGCAAGTTTTAAGGAAGCAGAAGTCGTGAGGGATGGAATATTGGTTTGGCTTTCTCATTGCAGATTTGAAGAGAACGTTTGATGTGTTGTTTGAGGTGGTGGTGATTTGAGGGAGAAGTCTCAAACCAACGCTGCTACTCTCAAACGATTTCTCATGCTTTCTTCTTTTGTTGACATGCTTCAGTTCTTGTTGGTGTTCAACTTTAAAGGGGCTAATGTTGATGAACTTTGGAAGCATGGTGAGTGGAGAAACGCAGAAGGAAAATGGAGCACACAGAGGAGAAAGAAAAGAAAATGGAAGTGGATGAATCGTTGAAAGGAAGGAATGGCTGATATTTAAAGGAACCATGCCCCACAAAAAGGCACTATCACTCATGTTTTTTTTTTTTTACTGTGTAAGGTTTTGTGGCCTTATATAACACGTGTGGGATTAAGTTTCATTAGAATACAAATATTTTTATTTATCTGGGATTGATGCAGCCTTTTACAGCATGTTTTTTGCTTAGGTCAAAAAAGTTGAGAAGAGGGAGCAAAAAATAATGGAGTAGGTGGTGAAAATTATGGCTTGTGTCTATTTCTGGGTTTTGTATTATTGCTTTTATTTGGCCCACAGGGACACGGCCGAAAGATGCTGACAGAGATTTGTTTGTATAATAATAGTTTGCAATATAGACACATGAAACTTGTGCTACAAAAGATGACATGACATAAAGTATATGGTTAAGAAAATTAAGCAAAGATTCCACACATGGCACTGGCTTAGCCTAACACTAAACTTTGGAATCCACCATTGTTGCAGAGTTCTTGATGCAAAAGTAAGAATGGCAGTAGCCACTATTACCATATATCTATGAAAAGAATGTGCCCTATGTATTGATGGAATATTCACAGGTTCTGTCATTAATTTGCATCGTTGAATTAAATCAGTAAAACATTGTTTTACTTAATGAAAAAGAAATTGTCATATGAGAGTGTTAAGGTTGGAAAATTATTGTTTTGTTATAAAAACGTGGATTTAATTGTTTTATTCAAGTTTTATTAAGTTTATTTGTAGTTTAAGTTCAAACACATTTTATTATAGTATTTTAGTTTGTTTATACTATTTGACACATTTTTACTTTAATGTTGTTGAAAAATGTGTTTAAAACTTCAAATAAATTTAAAAATATTTAGTTTAAAGAATTAAATTCACACATTTCCAAATATGAGAAACTAAATTGGTTAAAAATTTTCAAGACTGATTTCAATTTTCACTAAAATTTGTAAGACCATAAACATATTTAACCCATTAAGTAATAAAGACCATTTTATCTCTTTGTGTGTGGTTGATATAATGAAATGAGAAGTGCATAGGAAAGATCATAGTGATGAATAATGAAATTTGAATCCATGCATAAAGTGAAATGGTTGTTCATAAGATCCGGAAGGGTGAAGAAAATAAACAAAATTATATCTCATCTAGTCCTGTGTGAAACCAATCTATTTAAGAGGGATCAGATCCATGTGTTTTGTTAAAATTCATCATCAATTTAAAATCATTAAAATTAAGACTTTGTTTCATTTTTAGGCGGAATAACAGTGACATGCTTTTCTTTACGGAGTTTAAGTGAGTTATTTAGCTTCTTTAATTAACATAGGAGCTTGTTAGGGCATTACTTAAAAAAAGAGATTTTATAACTTCAAAAAGGACATTTTGTAACCCATGTAATATGCACATATATATTACAAAAATGATACAAACACAATATCATATAAAGTAAATTCTACGTGTTACTATTTCAAGATTTATGATTTTGTAAGTATTTTACAATATTACACATTTTGCATATTTTACATCGATTTAAATGAAGACCGATGTAACATTTATGTCAATATTAGGCACATTTTAAATTACAACAGTTCACTTTGAACCCATAGGCTTGTTATAATATCATCATTTCACACTGGTGTGTGTTTTTAGTTTTTATTTTATTTTATTTGTTATAGCATCTTATTTTTGTTTAAGAGTTAATGGATACATTACATTATTTATTATAATATTGTATTAGTAATAAGTTATTTTCTTAATTCACTCTATTATTCATATTCATTGTAATGATTTAAATTAATTTTTTGACATTCAAACACAACCTTTTTGCAATTTTAATTCTATTTATATCTTTAAAGGTCAGTGATTAATTAAGGAGTTTGATATAAAAAATTAATACATTAAATGTTTTCTATTTTTCGTAATAGGTTTCTTTTTCTATGATTACGATGTAATCTTATTATAAGTTTAATGCGATTCTCCCATAGTTTTTTTATTATTTTAATAAAATTTTCATGCCAATTATATTTATTATAAATTTATTTGGAATATTGATTGTTGAGATATTTTCAGAGTTCATTGAATTTTGTGAGAATCCCAATTTTTTTTGGTAACCAATTTTTCTATGTAAACCTAACTCTCTTTCCCTACTCCCAAAAAAAAAACGTTTCTTCTATTTTTACGTTCTGAATTGATTTCCATTCTTTCTGAATAACTAATACTGTTATAATTATTTATGCAAATAACTCTACCAAAATTGTCAATCAATCTCTCTTAGACACTACAAGAAAAAGTGGTATTATTTATTGTAAAAATTCGTAAGTAACACATAAAATCTGTAAGTAAAATTGATTTATCTATGAATTACATATAGACAAAAATCCGTAGGTAAACTAGTCATAGATAAATTACATACGAATTTATCCATAGATAATTACATACGAACAAATCCTAAGTAATTACGAACGAATTTATCAGTAGGTAATTTACCTACTGATATATCCGTATGTAATGCTGATATATCCTTTTGTTCATATTGATTTTTGTTCTACTTAATACAATCATGAACATATTAAAAAATTTCATAAAATTTAAAATAAGACCAATACAAATGCACACAACTTACAATATGTAATTAAAAGTATCAAATGTAACATACAATGTTCATATTTAAATTTATCAATAATGTTAAAAATCCAAAGATTAATACATTCAACCATATGATTCACTAGTGCATTTTAGAGTTTTTATATCGCAGTATATGCCTCGGTTCCTACATACACGCTGCATATAAACATGCGGTGGCATTTTTGTAATTAAATGCACCTTTTATGCCTCGGTTGTTATACTAACCGATTTTATGCCTCGGTTGTTATACTAACCGAGGCATATAGCTTAAAAAAAATTGCGAATTCGCGCTGTTCACAAAATTTGAAAATTTTTAACTGCTTTTATTCCTCGGTTACCACAGAACCGAGGCCTAATAGCTTTTTTGCTTCAGGTTTTTTTTACCCGATGCAGTTACTTGGCTGTATTTTTTGTTTTGTTTTAATTCACTGATAGAATATGCCTCGGTTCTTTTATAACCGAGGTAGTATGAACCTTTTTGCTTCGGGTCTATTGCCAACCGAGGCATATAGTAAGATAATATGCCTCGGTTTCGAATTAACCGAGGCAGTATGGCTTCGTAGGGTTTAAAAAACCCTAAATCCTTTTGCAGCCGCGCAAACCATCACGATTTTCTTCTTCTCTGAGCATCCCTACACCACATCCAAATCTTTTCTTCTTCTTCCATTGCACCCCAGCCTTTGTTCCGGCTTCACCACCGCTCCGTGGGGGTATCGCTGGACCGGCTTTCGTCGTCCAAGGGGGGCGGCGGCGGCGACGAGGAGGAACTCGCTCCGGTGTCGAACTCGCTCATGGCGGCCATCAAGCGGTCGCAGGTGAACCAGCGGTGGCAGCCGGAGAGCTTCCATGCGTACCAGCAGAGCCAGCACGGGGGCACGGCGTCGTTTCTGAAGCACTTCGTTTTGTCAATCCTCAACGATCCAATCGTGAGTCAGGTTTTCGCGAAAGCAGGGTTTCGAAGCTGTGATGGATGTTTATGCAAAGAGTGCTCTGAGAGGTTTTGTTGAGATGGTTCAAAAGGGTTGAGGGTGGTTTGTTTGGAGAGAGAGATTGGGGAATTTGTGAAAAGGGGTGGGAGTGGGGAAGAGGTGGTGGGTGTGAAGTTGAAGGACTTGGAGCAGCAACCCTTCATTTCGCCTGCACCGCCGCTGCTCCGTCGAATTTTTTTTTATTTCTGATACACAATTAGGCCTCGGTTGAAGGAGACCGAGGCAGTAACTACTTTTTCTGCCTCGGGTTAATAACCGAGGCATAAACGAGAGTCTTTTTACCTCGGCAGTATATGCCTCGGGTGCGAACCCGAAGCCAAAAGTGCAAAATAACCGCTGTCGTTTGCCTTCCCTGTACTAGTGATTATATATAACAAAAGTTCCACCTGTAGTAATAATAATATCTAAAGTTTCTTAACACCTAATAATCAGTATAACTACATAATCATCATGTTCTTGCTCTTGTTGATTGTCTTATGATTAATTTTCTTGATGAGTATTTAGTGGCTGAAACATAAGAAAAATATAAAAGATCAATAACCTTGGTTATAAATAGATCCAATTATAAAGATTTCAATAGTGAGAGACTTGATAAAACATAATATATACCTCTAAGTAGTAATCAAATTTCCCAAAATTTGATTTGATGCAGCAAGTACATGGTAACTAGGAATCCCTGCACAAATCACACACCTCAACATATATGTGCATGCCTTGTTATAGATCATTGGGCCCTTGTTTAACCAAACTAATAACTTAAAAGAAACAACAACAAATTGGTATATTAATCCTCCTCCATTTGGACTATGATGCAATTCACAACCTTGATTTTTTCTCCTTGAAACTTGGGCTTGTATTAAAGTAAAATGGACAACACTTTCTGGAGAACTTCTTTTGAATTTCTTGCTCTAACCCTTATCATAGGTCTAAGTTTTTCAAGTGGATCCTTGTCCTTGCCCATTGTCACATCTCCATCAGGCTTGTCCAGGACGAAGGTTGAGACAAGACTCTAGCCTTTGTCATAGGTCCTCCAAGTTCTTCAAGTGGATCATTGTCCTTGCTCATTGTCACATCTCCATCAGGCTTGTTCAGGACGAAGGTTGAGGCAAGACGAAGGTCAAGTTGTGCTGGAACAGGTCAGAGGTCAAGTCGGGTCGAGATAGGTCGAAGGTCGAGTTGATTCGGTCCAGACCGAAGGTCAAGCTGGGGCAGACTAGAATGAAATGTGAGCCAGGCAAGCCCAAGTTAAAGGTCGGGACAACCCAGGTTGAAAGTCAACCCGGGTTGAAGGTCAATCAAGGTCGACTCGAGAGGAGTAAGCTTGGGTCCAGGTCGAGTTAAGTTGTGTCAGACCGAGTTATAAAGATAGAATTGAATTTATCATAAAATAGAAATTAAAAATGCTTTATCTAAATAAAAAATTGAAATCTATAATATTTTAATTACTTCATGCAAACTTATTTTAAAAAAAATTCAATTATCAGATATTTAATTTTTTTTGGAATGTTAAAATCCCTCGTTAACCAAACCCAAGGTAAAGAATAACCGTCAAATTTGATTTTCTTCGGTACCAATAAATTCGTGTGCATATATACAAAGTGTATCGAAACCCATATTTTAGCATTTGCAAAATGCTATTTTATTAAGATACATAATAAAATTCTGTTTAAAAAGTTGTACAAAATACAATTTCATTTTTATTGACTGCATACAGGTGGAGCGGTTCGATATTCAATCTTTATCTCTTTGTTAATTTTACTTTGATTTAATTGTAGTTACAATTCTTATATTTTATAAAATATATAATTTCAGTCTCTTAACTTTGATTACTTTGACTTTCATTTAGTTTTAATCTTGAACTTATTTTTGTGTTCATATTTCAATATATTTTAAAATATTAAAATAATTATATATCTACATTGTTAATTTAATGAAATTAGTATAAAATCTAAATTAGCATATTTATTGGATATTAAATATTAAAATATCAAAACATTCTGAACCATCAACTGAAACTATTTAATCATAAATAAAATAGTTCAAAGGTCAAAGTAATAACCGACCAAAAAGGTACGGAAAATTAAGTCTTTATTGTCACGTGGTGGAAAAAAAAATCTGGTATAAGCAAGCATTCATAAGGCATGCTAAAATAAAATAATGCTGCCGAAAATTTTTTGAAACGTGGGATTGTGTTTAACGGATAAATTTAAGTTGAATCAATTTTAATGCAATATCTCTAACGGATAAATAGGATTATTTGTGCACTTAAATTAATTAAATTCAACTATGAATTTATATTAAAATATATTTTTAAAATATAAACTTTAGTATAGTCTAATGCCCATATTCTATGTCTATTTTTTTTTTTAAAAAGATGGTTGGATTTAAAAAAAAAAACTATGATTTTCAATAAATGTATCATTTTGAAAATAAATGTTGCTGTAGAGAAAGAAGATTTAGGTATCAATACTTATTATGAATGTTATAATTATAGAGTTTCTAAAAATGTGTTGATGGGATCATAATTAATACAAAAGACAAATGAAAAGGTTAAGATCATTCATGAAAGATTGAAAACAGAGAGAGGATAAAAAAAAGTATACAAATAAAATATAATATTTAGAATTATCTGCAAGTAATCATATATTTATAAGGGTTATACCATTCACCTATATAGGAAGAACAATAAAATAAAATAAGTTGACTCCAAAATTTATAAATCCTTATCATATCCTTATCATCAAATGTTCATATTTCTTTTGACAGTTTCTAAAGTTTAGAAAAATATATAATCTTATTCTTGTGTTTAAGTTTTAGAACAATGAATCATTATTATTCTTATCGTGAGAATTTTCTATCTTGAATATGTATTTTACATTATGTATCACTTTTGAGTAAAATATAGTGCTTGTTTTAAAAGATTGATTCTATTTTAAATATTTGTTCCTATAAATAGCAACATTTTTTAAGAACTTCAACTATGGTTATAACTGTATATTCGTCTCTATTAAATAAATTTTAAAATTCTATTAAAACTACAAATATTAAATTATAAATATTAAAACTTCAACCGCATTTTATAATTTTAACACTAAAAGATATGTACTCATAATTTTTAATATGCAAAAAATACTTTCTCCTCTAGAGATAACTTTTATAATATATATTGGTTTTTGTGTTATAAATATTAATATATAAATGAGTTTATTTACAAAATTTTAAATATTTTATTACATTCTAAAATTCTATACTATTTCCAATAGTTTTAATTCACATTCGGTGCATGTGTACAATGCTATTCAAAGTATTTTTTTATTATTTATTTATTTATCTAACATATCAATTTTAAGTTAACCATTTTCTCTAATTCTAATATAATTTTCTTTGTAAATTTATTATCTAGTCAAATAAAAGCAATAGAATTTTATATATATATATATATATATGTCCATGGTACCAAAAAACATTTGGCATTATGGCATATGTCCATGATATGCAAAGGCCAGTTTGTTTGGAATCCCAATGCTAAACAAAAGAGTGGTTGGTTAGTTTTTATATAAAAAAATAATAACAACAATTGATTAACTAAAAGTTGTTATATTTATAATTATTTTTTTATCAGTCAACATGTAATAATTTTAAATTTTGTTTGTAAAAGATAATATCTATCTTTATCTTTAATTTAAAAAGAAAATATTTTTGTAGATTTATTTTCTAAAAAAGTCAAGAAACAACACAGACTAACTAACTAACCCAGTTTGAAAGAACTAATCAGTGTAATTTTGTAAAAAAACTAAATTAGGAAGCAGAACGACGCCGTCTTAGACCTCAGAAAGAACAACATGAGAAGATGTGAATCCCGAATCCGCATCACGTTTTCCCAATCTTCTTCTTGTTCAATCTTCATCTTCCAATCCCAATCCATCCATCACGTTAGGGTTTTAATACTTGCAGTTCCTAATCCTCTTCTTCTCGCGCACCGCCATTGCCGCGCCTTCTCTCTTCGATCGCCACCTCTCTTTGTTCGTCCGACTATGCAACGGACCCTCGCGATTCCTCCGTAGTTTTGCGCAACGGCGTTTTCTCCGGTGCAGCAAAGTGCGTAACTGAGTCCCGTCTGAGTCCAACTTTACACGCCAGAAATTTCAGTTTTCTCAGTGTGCGTGCTTGTCTGAACGGTGTTCGGTTTAGCTTGAACAACGATGTTTCCGTTCCATCCTCAAGGAGCTCCGAAGCACTCTTGCACTCTTCTCGCTGTAACCTGTGGGACCAGTTTTGGGGAGCACAAGTCCTCACAGAATCAACACGAATATCCTTTCCCTGAGCTCGTTTCCGCAGGGCGTCTTGAGGTATGCACGATTAACGCATTCACATTGATGTAATGTAGGTTTTGGTTTGACGTTGGGAGCCACTGGAATAGCATGATGGGGATGTCTTGTTAATGCAGGTTCAAACTCTTCGGAATCCGGATAAGGAACAGTTTAGGAAAGTGCTGGAGTCGTATCAACCGAATTTTGTTTATTTGCAAGGAGAGCAGCTAGAGAATGGCAGAGTTGGTTCACTGGTTTGGCAAGGATTGGAATTATCGACTTCTGAAGATATCACAGAGCTCTTTGGTTCCACATTGCCGACGGCTGTATGTATTCTGAATTTTTAGCTACTTTTTGATTGTGTGTGTATTAAGGTCAGTGAAGAAAATGGAGAGCTTGTAAAATATGTAGCTTCTGTGTTGTTACTTGCTTGTTATATTATGGTGATTAATAGCCTTGGAAAAAGAAGGGAAAATATAGGAAGTAGATCTGCATACTATTAAGAATGTAGGAGAAAGAAGGAAAAATAAAGGAATTAGAAATGCATACTGTTAAGAATATTAGAAACTTTTCTCTATATTTTCCTAGATCAGTTGTATGGCACAGATATTTGTACCACGAGTATTGGACCAGTCAATGTGATACCAAAGAATTTAGACTATGGAAACTTGGTGATATATTGGAGACATTTTGACATGGATTTGGGTATTATTATTATTATTATTATTATAATTATTATAGGATGACTAAGTCTCACATTAAGTAATATGGGATGCTTGGTTGGTTACTCAAGTACTTGGTTCTACCCCCTTAACAGCTAGCTTTTAAGTGAAGGTTTCCCAAGTTCTTTGGTGCTTATCACTTTATTCATGAAATTTATTGTGTTTGTCTCAAAATTTTGAGGTCTAATTTTGTGCACTAAAATTACTAACATTCTTTTCAGCCTATTTCTTATTAAGAATTTTTTTTTGCCCAAATAGGTTTCTTGATATTATAAAAACTAATACGTTTATCTGATTTACATTTGTTCCCCTTTGTTGGCATTGTGGGTATGGTGTTTCATTTGATGCAATTTTATTGATTTCTTCAGGTTTATTTAGAAATACCAAATGGTGAAAGTTTTGCAGAATCTCTTCATCTTAAGGTAATTTTGTCTTAGTTGCTTGTTAAAACTCAGCTATCAATACTCAACAAACTACAATTTTTGAAGGATGATAAAAACCAAAAGAAAACATTGCATTCTGATAATCCTATGGTGAAAGTTGGCTTATTTAATTGGATTGACTTTGCAGGGAGTCCCATATGTTATATTTTGGAAGAATACCATTTCTTCTTATGCTGCCTGCCATTTTCGTCAAGCATTTCTTTCAGTTGTACAGAGGTATGATATTGTTTATTTTATTGCAACTTGCAAGCATGTGGTGCATTCGCAATGAAATGATTTTATGTCCTAAATCCAATTGTCCTACTGATTGAAGTCATATTGATGAATGATTGCATACGTGTTTAATATGCTTCTAGTTGTGGCTCATCCATGAAAGGAATACTTTCCTATGAAATCTGGAATTTTTCTAGTTTATCTATTGTTAAAGTAAATCTTTAAAAAATTTACTAATATTTTTGTTTGAACTATGAAGGGCGACACTTTACACTGTCCTGTGGGCCTTGTTTCTCTCATATTCTGTGTCCATGCAATATTTGAGACCCTTTCTTTTCTTCGGAAAAGGAGAAATTCAAGTAGATTTTTTAAGATTTTCAAGGTAGTACTTAACATCTCGTGCTGTTTCCAATGTTTTGCAGTTCGTCTACACATACGTGGGATGCTTTTCATCTTGCACGTGCCTCTTTTGAACTTTACTGTGTCCAAAACAACCAATTACTTTCTACTGATAGTCATGGTGCTCTTAGTGAGATGGGGCCACACCTTCTTGGTGAATGTCTCAAAATCAATGTTGACCCTCCAGAGATTGATGAGGAAGATGATGACGAAAATTCCTCAGGAACTCTGCCTGCAATTAAGATACATGAAGATGAAGTGAACTTGAGGTTCCTTATCTGTGGTGCACCTTCGACTGTTGTAAGCTTCTTTGGAATTCTGCTTCCTATTAGTGTGCTCTAAAAACCTTTAAAAATTGATGCTAATTTAAGGAAAATTGTCTGTGGTAACTGTGACATTTTGGCATGCCCCACCTACATATGCATGTTGAAAATAAGTTTCTCTGTTGTGGAACAAAACAAAAGTATGTTTACCAATTTATGACTGACGAAAAGATTGTTATGTAACAATGCGCTTAAATAAACACACCCATCCACACTAGATATCATTTACTGATTATACATGGCTTTTGCTTCTTTCCAGGACGAGACATTGCTGAGATCTTTGGAGGATGGACTCAGAGCTCTCTTAACTATTGAAGTACGTTACCTTTATGTTTAGTTAAAATATCTTACTTGGATGATAAAACTCCGTGCCAGCAAAATCTTCAGATATCTAACCTTTCTTATAATATAAAACTTAAAAATTTACTGTTAATGAAATAAAATACACTGTTTTGCTGCCATCATTATGAATCTGGTGTATTCTTTCCTCAGGAGCAATTTAAATATAATATAATAAAATGCAACTTCCCACTGTAATTTTAGTAGTCTTTTACCATGTCTTGTTTTGTAGCTTTTTGCTACAATGTTTACGTCTGCTTGAGATGGTGTATTGGGAGGTTTTCTCAGCTTTTGTATTTATCTTTTCAGATCCGAGGTTGCAAGCTCCATGGCAAGTTTAGGTATGTCAATATAACTTGCATATGATTTATACTCATGCATTTGATGACTTGAAAAGTGTTTCTCTCATTCAAATTCCTGTATTTTCATGGATTTTCACTATTGAACTGATGAATATGATTTCCCACCTTGTAATATATCTTTTTATGCTATGGTACAGTGCCCCACCACCACCTCTTCAGGCAGCCACTTTTTCTCGTGGAGTTGTGACCATGCGATGTGATATATCAACTTGTAGTTCTGCACATATCTCACTTCTGGTATCTGGCAGTGCACAAACTTGTTTTAATGATCAGGTACCCTCCAACTATCTATGGTACTGTTGTTTAAGTATTATTGATGTAGCCAAGAATAAACACTATTTGCCCTGATATATAATAGTTTTTTAGTTCTAATCTGACATTTCTCTCATCAACTTTTTATAGGCATAGATACATATATTATGTTTCTTAATGTTGGAGTAAGTTTTTTCCTTTTTTTTTTTTTTTATTTTTGTTTTATTTTTTTTTTTTTTTTTTTTTTTAATATCTCAAGATTTTTTTAGTACCATTTTGTCTTCAGAATATAATTTGTCATTTCTTTTGGAATGTCACGGTTTTTTTATCATTTTCTTTATCATTAAATTCTCTAATGACTATTTTGTTAAGCATCAAGTCAATAAGCGCGCATATAAGGTGTAATGATAATATATACAATGTGCAAGATACTTTACATATTGAAATTTTTAATTTTTAAAATCTTATTCTTTGGTCTATCTGTTTTACCTTTTAGCTCTTGGAGAGTCATATAAAAAATGAGATAATTGAGAAGAGTCAACTAGTTCATGCACAACTCAACAATGAGGGAAACAAACAGAATATTTCTGAACCTCGCAGATCTGCTTCTATTGCCTGTGGAGCACCTGTATTTGAAATTTGCATGAAGCTTCCTCAATGGGCTTTGCAGGTTTTAACATCTCTCTCCCGTTTCCCCTTCTTTATTATAATGTTATCTTTGTTAATGTCTTATTGCTTAAAGTTATTATTTCTTGATGTCTTTCCTTCTTGCTAGTTTCATACTTAGGATTCATCAATGCTTTAATCATTGCTTGTTGTTCTGTTGTGGGATTATCTAACCTATATGTTAAGACTTTATCCTGCATTTTCTGCTTATAATACCTTTGATGTCAAATTTTGTACTAGGAATGATTAGACAGTGGTATTCCTACCGGGCATCTACCTTTGTTGTCAACTACGCTGCATCATTGTTTTTGTGTTCATCTTCTTCCCTCTTTCAAATGGGAGTACCAAATTCTTTAAATATGCTTCTGTTTAGCCCTATTATAATGAGAATGGTTCTAAGATAGCCAAAGAGTTCCACTCTGGCATTTTTCATTGTGATTCTTTCAAGCAGTAATCATTCCTTACTAATCACACTGTTTTGACCTACCTGCTTGACCTGTTTTCAAATTGGATAATCTACATTTGCATGGCTAATAATCTAAGATAACCAAAGATTTGCACGCTGGCATTTATCATTTTTATTCTTTCAAGCAGTAATCATTGTTTCTACTAATCACACGATTTTGACCCACCTGCTTATCCTGTTTTCAAATTGCATAATTTACATTTGGATGGCTAATAATGAACGAACTCAAATAGTAACAAGGACTTCTTCATAAATACATGGATGATAAGTTCAGTATCCAAAGTTTGCATCCTATAAGAATTGGAGTTCTACATTAGTCATATTTGTTATTCGGATTCATAATTGCTTGTCTTGTTGCTCCCTTCAGATTTTGAGACAGCTAGCACCTGAGGTTTCTTATCGAAGTTTAGTTGCACTCGGTATTGCTAGTATTCAGGGGTTGCCTATAGCTTCTTTTGAGAAAAATGACGCTGAGCGATTACTTTTCTTTTATCAAAGTTGTGAGAAAGATAGTGGTACAAGCAAAGATAATATAATATTTAGCAGTCCCCCTGGTTGGTTGAAACCACCCCCTCCTAGAAGAAAAAGGTGTGAACCAAGCCAAGGGGCTAGCCTTGGTCTTCATGACGGTGTCTTTGCAGGGCATGGTGCTGTTTGTAAAGTAAATGAAGAGGAAAAGGATAGAAAAATGGCGAATGGCATTAGCACCCCATTAACTCCTGCTAGACAGAGATTAAAAGTATCTGCAATGAGGCCAATCCCTCACATTCGCCGCCATAGAATGACACCTTTTTGTGGACCTTCTGAGGCAGATGGTTTTGATGGTGGCCAAGTTGAGGCTAATTTGCCACTTATTGCCCCAGCAAAGCGGAGTACTGGATCAGCATCTGCAACACACAGAAAATCATTTTCAAGTGCAGCTCAATCTAAGCAGGTTATTTCATTGAACCCATTGCCTCTTAAGAAGCATGGTTGCGGTAGAGGCCCAGTACAGACGTGCTCTGAGGTTAGTTTTCCTTTGTCCATTGTTTTAAGATAATTTGATGAGCTGTAACCTATGCCTCATGACAATTTTTTATTCAAAAATTCTAATTACAGGGATTATTTCTTTTAAATATATAACTTGAGGATTGTGCTCTGTTTTTATTTTGAATATAGCATTATCTTACTTGAGAAAAATACAGAGGAATTAGAATGAGTTTTAGAGTGTGTTCCTCTCTCTTAGGATTTCATATTTATAATAACTTGGCATACATCAAATGCAATGTATGAGAGAGAAGAGAAGAGAATTCGAAAATATGCACCTAGGAACTAGGTCTAGCACAAAGCACACAACATCTTACAATAAATCCTATTCAAGACTATTTTTTCTAACAATTTTCAAATAGAAACGTCTAAATTACTACATAAGTTGATGAAAATGGTTGCTGTCATCCAGCAAAGAGAGTTTACTTATATGGTTTTAACATTAATGTGAATTTTAATTGTCTATCCTTGAAGGATGATCTTCCTTTTCTAATTAATGATCTTTTTGGATCAATATTTCATAAAAGAATGTTATTCTAAGACCTAAATATTGCTAAATCATACTGAGCCAATGGCCAACTGATATACGATGCAAACATTCAATGACAATCTATATTTAAAAAGCAAAAAAAAAAGAAAAAGAAATCTCTAGCTTTTCTTGTTTTCTGATTGTTTTCCTTTTAGTGATTTTTTGTCTGTATTCCATAAAGACATTTTATCCTAATCTTTACTGTAACTTTCTGTATTAGGAGGAATTTCTTAAAGACGTCATGGAGTTTCTAATTCTCCGGGGACATAATCGCCTAATTCCTCAAGGAGGGCTTGCTGAGTTCCCTGATGCCATACTCAATGGAAAACGTCTTGATCTCTACAATTTGTATAAAGAGGTGAGTTGATGACTCTATATTCTTTGAGAATGATTATGGATGAGTTTTTATTTTTTTTTTGTATATTTTCTTTCTCAATTTGTTGGTCTTTTTAGGTGGTTACGAGAGGAGGATTTCATGTTGGCAATGGCATCAACTGGAAGGGGCAAATCTTTTCAAAGATGCGGAATTACACAACTACCAATAGGATGACTGTAAGTTCTATTAGTTGGCTATATACCTTGAATAGTCATTTGGTCCCAAAACTGAGTGTTGCTTGCACCCTACCTTAGAAGCCTTCACCTCATTAGTGCTTTCTTTCTTTTACAGTGTTCTGTTCTGTTCCTCATTCCAAACATTAAAAATGGCGCACAATCAGTTTATTTTTATGGCTTGGGCCTTTGACTTAGGCGTTGGTTTAATTACTGATAATCATATGTTGTTGGCTATGCCTCTGTTTTAAAACACTGTTAGTTATATTGGCAGAGAAGTTAAGATTGCACTGATAAGAAGTTCTTTGACTACTTCAGAAATTATGTTCTGACTGAATTTTTTTTATTATGTGAAATTAACTGGTTAAGGGTTTTTGTGTCTTCTTCTACAGGGTGTTGGAAATACCCTGAAAAGACATTATGAGACCTACCTTTTAGAATATGAATTGGCACATGACGATGTGGATGGAGAATGTTGCTTGTTGTGTCACAGGTTTGTACTTAATATTTTTTAAGTCAGTGGAGCTATGCAGTCTCATAATTTTAAGAGTCGTAATTTATCTTTCACTTTATGATTGGCAACCGTAGAGCAACAACTAATATAATTTTTATATACAATCTTTACTGCTAAACAGTAGTGCAGCTGGTGATTGGGTGAATTGTGGCATATGTGGTGAGTGGGCCCACTTTGGCTGTGACAGAAGGCAGGGTCTAGGCGCATTTAAGGTACTACTTCATCACATAGAATTATTATATATACGATGAGTCTTGATGTTATATAGAGAAAAATAATATCACTTTGGTTTTAATTATATTAAGGTTCTTTTCTTTAATTCACAACTTTTGCAGGATTATGCAAAAACAGATGGGCTAGAATATATATGTCCTCATTGTAGTGTTACAAATTTCAAGAAGAAACAAAATGTAGGTAATGGGTATTCTCAAGGCTCAATGCCTTCACGACTCCTTTGATGGTTTCTCTCTTCTGGAAGAGCAGACAAATTAGTTACCTGCTTTGCTGGATTTATCTGTACTCTATGTTTTAGATAGATTAGTAAAATATAGGATGAAAAAAAAAAATGAAAATTAGGTCAATCAACAGAAATGTCATTAGGATTAGGCGAACCCCTTTCACCTTTGTTATTGATGAAGGGGAACGAAAATTCCTAATTCAGATAATGGAACTCATACCACTTTCGGATCCCCATCACAACAAACTCTCTCCATTGTGAGTTCAGAGTTAGTTTATTACGAGTGTCCTATTGTATTGAGAGGAAAATGTGTATAGACTTGTGCACTGATAATGTTTATATGATTTAATTTAACATATCTTTTTCAAGTCTTTTTATTATATTCAAAATACTAGTTCTTGGTTGTTAGATTTGATTGGGTAATGTCAATTAGAAGAAAGAAAAATGTACATATGTTCACAAGGAAGACAACTTTTGAATACAGAAGGAATAATCTTTTGGCAATAGATTATTTTGATAAGTAGCACTTTTATTTTATCAAAATTAGAATCAGCACCTCGTAACATAATTTTAAGACTTTTAGTTTACTTAGAATCACTTTTAGTTCTACTTTTAAGTCTAAATTATTCTGTTGTGAGAACTTTGCCTTTTCTTCTGTGAATGGGCTGTCTAATGAAACTTGAAGAACAAACTTGCTTTCGTTTTTTTATTTTTTTATCATGTATTAGATTTTATTGAAAAATCTACTGCCCTTGCACATCCAATAAAAAAAAGAAACATGATATTAAAAAAAAAAAAGATAAATATGTTTTTAGTCTCTGAACTTTAACCCAAAATTGGAATTCGTTCTTGATCGAAACTTTGATAAATTTTGGTCCTTAAATTTTAAAAATGAATGATTATAGTCCTTTTAATCCAATTTTGTTAATTTTTTTTCGGTTTCAAACGCATTTTTCAGTAAATATTGAGCCAAGAATGTGTCAAATGGCGTGAACAATTCTAATATTAACATAAAATACATTCAACATGTTGAAAAAAGTTAACGTAATTGGCTTAAAAAGACTATATTCATTCATTTTTAAAGGTTAGGGATCAAAATTTATCAAAGTTTCGATCATGGACGGATTCTAATTTTTGGCCAAAGTTCAGGAACATAAAAACATATTTAACCCAAAAAAATGGATATAATATATAATCTTCACTTAAAACTGACGTGTAAATTTTAACTTCTTTTTTTAATTTTGAAGGAGTACTATTAATGACGATGCATTCCATACTCTAACTAAAAAAGAATAAACTTGCTTTTGCCATTTGCATTTGGGATATGTTCTAATGTTTTGAAACACATGTCAAAAATATTTTGTAAATATTTCCTGATATTTTGATACGAGCTGCATAATAGAAAAAAAAATACCGATTCTCTTTGTCCCTGCAATCGAACAGAGAATCTAATTACGTCGTTATATTTAATACGACAAGTTGTTGAGTGAGTAGTTTTACTAATCATACAACACCGAGAAGTTTATATTTTGGCATAATTAATTTTGAAATAACTATTTTTTAAAAAGTATTATAAATTAAAAAGGCGATTTGTCCCTTAAAATAACATTTCAAACGTTAATTAATTAATTAATAGAATTTATTTATTTAGATTATAAAGTAAAATTATTTCTGAAATACAAATTGTTTCTATAAAATTGATTTTATATCAGGAATCAGTCCCGTTTACCATGGAAGGTTTCTTTTAAACTTTTCTATCCATCAATCAATTTTATATTAGGTATCTTTTTGTTTAATATACTAAGTTACAAGTTGTAATCAACTTCGCCCTAATATTTTTAAAATTCTCAATCAACTAATATTTTAATTCATAAAAAATATTTTTGTTCAGAAACAACAATTTTCCATCAGAGAGTGGTTGAAAAACACAAGAACCAATGGAAGCCTTGCAAAAGGAGAAGAAAAACTTGTTCTAAAGCCATGTCATGGAACATTAACAATTTAAGAAGAGAAGTCCTGTAAAACACATTTGAGAAAGTTAGTATAGAAGATTCTAACTCAAAATGCTAAAATTACATGGTAGCATCTATAATGTTTTTTTAAAGAAAAGAACATTCCCACGAAGGAATTTAATTAGAAGTAGTTAAGAAATGAGACAGAAGTTATCAAAGCATTATATCAGATTCTATTATGGCATGGATTCAGCATATATATATATATATATATATATATATATATATATATATATATTCTTAAGGAATGACAGCTTGAGTTAATGTTCCTTTCTGAAAACACCACACACTCACTCATTTCTCTTTATATAACACTCATTCTTCCAAACCAACCCTTCATCCCTCAAAAAACACCTTTCTCCAATTTCTCCTTCACTTTCTACATTTCATGGCCAACATTATTGTCAACACTTCTTCTTTCCTTCTCAGGTTAACCCTACCACTCTCATCTTCTTTTTCTCCTACTTTGCATCACTATAATTCCTTCTCACAAAACTTCAAGACAATATCATAAATTTGTTTGTATTATATATTTTGGTACATTCAATAATTTCACATCATTTAGGATTCAAAGTTAACAGCAATTTAAATATATCTTCTTCCTTTAATATTTTGTATATACAGTGATTGACTTTAATGAGATCACTTGAAGTATGATATGTTGCTTGTCAATAGTTCCACATTACTTAGAAATCAAAGTCAAAAGTAATTTATATATACATTTCTCCTCTAATATTTTGTATAATGATTGATTCTAATAATGTCACTCGACGTATGTTCTTTATGTTAAATATACAAAGGCAGCGGTGCACGAAGCGATGGTGTAGTGTTGTGACAGAAAATTTAAGGATGCAAATGGAAGGCACAAGAGCGAAAACAAAACCAAGATCAGATAATGACAATAAAGAAGATAAGTTTTGGATGAGAGATCCAAAGAGTGGAAATTGGATTCCTGAGAAACACTTTGGTGAGGTTGATGCTGCTGAACTCAGGGAGAAGTTTCTGCCCAATGCACACACAAAATCTACCCATTAACTTAACTAGAAGGATAATGATACTTTAACCCACTTTTCTTGATTCACTTTTAACCCATCATTCTAATCACCATTAGATCATTATATCATATCATTAAAAAGAATTAAAATAGATAATCTAACAATGATTAAAATAGTGGATTAAAAAAAAAGTGAGTTAAAATACCATTATTCTATTTAGAATCTCAGTCAAACAAAAACCACCATAACTTTCTTTTTCTTTTTTCGCTTATATGTAATAAATATACGTTCAGTTGTTGATCATTTACGCTGGTGGTTGTCTCACTTACCTCTATGATAAGTCAATTTCATCATCATTAAACAAACCTAGGCTCAATTATGTCTTAGAACTCTATATTTTGTTAATAATATGGTTTCAAGACTGTCTGTTAATTCTTTTCATTAAAGCTTAAATGACAACTTTTGAGAGTGTACTCAAATCATTATTGTTTCATATTTGTTAATTGAATCATGGCACTTTTTTATTATATCCAAATTTCAATAAAATTCAATGTTAATAGTTATTGAATCGTACATTAAAGAGATTGATTGATAGAATGGTATATAATTTGATAAAATTATAAAATTATAATTTGATAGTTAAACTCATCAAGTGAATTGCAATTCAAACTTCACAAAATTTAATCATACGCGTACAAAATTTAATTTGAGTTTAATTGGTACAAATATATATCATGGATGATGATGAAATTAGACAATGCAATGCTTATGATTGATGTCTTATAAAATCATAAAATTTTAAAATTTTAAAATCAAAGAATCGCATCAAACCACAACCAAGTCAACAAGATAATAAATACGGCACCCACATTACTTAACACAAAGAGTTAATTGTAAGGACTCAGTTGAAAAAAAAATTCAAAAACCTAATTAGTTTAAAGAGAATTCGCTGGTATTAATTTTGCTATAATTAATTTTAAAAAATTATTTCTTTTAAGTATTATAAATTTAAAAGGCGGTATGTCTCCGAAAATAATATTTCAAACGCTAATTAATTAAAAGAATTGAATTATTTAGATGATAAAGTAAAATTATTTCTGAAATGTTAAACTATATAATAATATTATATTATGGAAAGTAGGAGAGTTATATTTTTTTTTCAAATTTACAAAGAAAAAAAGTAATTTGAATTTTTAAATAAAGATTAATACTCAAAATTGGTATTATGTATTTTATATTAAAATAGTATAAGATTTTCATCCTATTCTTTAATCAAGTTATTTATCATTAATCAACTTTATTGCTCAATCTAATAATGTAAGAGAAAAACCAAACTTAGTAATAGGAAGGAATGAACTACAACTTTTCCAAATAAAGCAATATAAACACACGGAAACATAATAGATAATATTGTATTCTTTTAGTAAGAAAAAGTTGTCTTCTGATTTGAAGTGGCAGTTGAAATGTCAAATAAATCTTCCTCATGTGTATTACAAAAGATATTATGGTGTTGGTACTTACAGAAAATTGGTACTAACAAATAAATATTATATATCATATTTTAAGGTTGGTACTTACAAAAAAAAAATGTTTATTTTGCATTCTATAAAAATTTAAAATTATTATTTATAGCCTTTATAAAATGACGAAACTATAATTTTGATGATTTTATTTATTTATTTTAGTTTATACTAAATTCAAATTTAATATTTTTTATGCTTAAAAATTATTTAAAGATAAATAAAAAAAATATTTTAAAGTATCACTATATATGATGTACCGATATTTCAATTTGAGTCACATATCCATGTCTGATACTTTAAGATATTTATCTGTTGACAAAAAGAAGAAGATGAACATCTTCCTTCAATAAGAAATTTTGATGATAATGGTGACTTATGAAGAAGTATGAAAAAATTAATGATAATGCATGGAAAAATGTTGAAGATTAAAAGAATGTTTGGAGATATATTGAAGATTAAGGGTTTAGTTGTTTAGGTCTTGAAATTTGTGTATGTTATTTAAAATAGTTAAATTAGTATGTGAAGAGTTTAAAGGCAAAACCCAAGCAGTAGAGTAGCAAAAGAATTTTATTTATTTGCAAAACTCACTGGAATAATCAATTATTTTTAGTGATAATCAATTATCTTGATTAAAAGTGATTTTTGAGAGAAACCTCTGTAATAATCGATTATCACTGCTGATAATCGATTATCACCTGCTGATAATAGATTATCACAATGAGAAAAATGTTTTCAGAAAAATTTATGTGATAATCGATTATCTATGCTAGTTGTGACTTAACTTTTCATATTCTTAACCTATTTTTTAAATAGACTTTTATAAATAAAGTGATAGACTTTCATTTGGAGAATATAGAAGTTAGAGAAGTCTGAATACTTGAAAGGCTTTGAAAAACTTAGTGTGGGTGATAAATTTCATCAAGTGAGATTTTGAGTGATTTAGTGTTGTTGTTGTTGTTGCTCGAAGAAGTCGGTCATCATTTGTGTGATTCAAAGGAGGTGTTCATTCCTTCTATGATTCAAGGAAGGTGTTTCTTCATCTCTTGTGTGATTCAAGATAAGTGTTCATCCCTTGTGGATTTCAAGGGAGGTGTCTTCACTTCTTGTGACTTCAAGAGAGGTATTTTCTAAACCTTAAACTTTCTTATCTGTAATTGTATTTGTGATTTATTTTGTGATTAGGTTAATCTCGTTTTTGAGAGATTAACAACTCGACGTAGGGTCTTTTAATCCGAACCCGTATAAATATCTTGTGTAATTTTCTCTTTTCTTTTGTGACATATATCTATCATATATCGTATAAAAACCCGTATTCATATATTATATATCTATAAAGTATTATATCCTATTATTTTCAAAATAAACATATTGGATACATCTCGTATCCGATACCCATATCTGAATCGGATCCGTGGATCATATATCACCATATATTACATTGTTACTACTTAACTTTTCATTAATCTAAGCAACTAATAAAGGTCTCGTAAAAGAAATATTGAAAACCAGATTTCGACTTTTTAAGGATTAAAATTAATATATATATATATATATATATATATATATATATATATATATATATATATATATATATATATATATATATTAAAATAAAAATATATATAAATATTTATATATAAAAAAA
>Ga0214545_1005487_pt1 | contig 22853 bp, 20 predicted proteins | sample CNSS4metaG_FD_160064 | JGI IMG/M metagenome (GOLD analysis project Ga0214545, IMG submission 160064) | Root nodule microbial communities from cowpea collected in UCLA plant growth center, Los Angeles, California, USA - CNSS4 | ecosystem: Host-associated > Plants > Roots > Nodule | place: USA...
AATAAATTTGTTAAATTTTAATCCATACATTCTATAAGTTAAATTTTTATATTATGGTTTCATCTTCAGAATCATTGTTAAATTTTAATTAAAATAATTATTACTTTAATTCTAATCTTATGATACAACTCCAAAACTTAATAAATTTAAAATTTTCACAATTATTAAGTCTACTCTGTCTTGTTGCAGGAAAAACATTAGTCTTATGTAAGTTTACTAGTAAAATAGTTATTGAGATGAAATATCAATTACATTGCTAGTTGTATATTTCCATCCTCATTTGGAAACCTCTTCTACTTGTCATTTTCTCCCTGCTATCACCCTCTGGAATCAAAGTTTTTATGATAATTGTAAGACCCGTGAAAAATTGATTAATTAAATAATTAATTAATTAATAAATGCGGGTAGAAAGTGCCTTTATGGCATTAATTATTGTTTAATGTGATGTGGAAAAGTACTAGCTTAAATGGTTGAGAGTACTTGGCTTGTGTGAGAGGACTTGGGTTCAAGTCCTATATATGCCAATTATGTGTTGTTGTTTTATTATTGATTTTAATGATATGCATGAGTATGGAATTGGTATTGTAAACTTATATTGATTTGAGTATATCATTAAATGTTAATTGTTGTAGTGGTTATACTTTGGTCTTATGAGTGGAAGGTCACGGGTTCAAACCTTGTTGGGCATAAAGTAGGCTTTATTTTTGCTAATTCTAGCTTGGAGTGGAGTTGAAAGGGCAAAGGTAAAAGGAGTAGCCAAAGGGCTGAAAAACCTTAGTTAACAATGAATAAGAAATTAAAAACATAATTAAGCCCATTTTTTACTTTACCCTTTTAAACCCTTAATTAAGACACCTATAAAAGGCCATTTTAAGGGAAAAGAAGGGTTTTGGCAGTGTTGGTAATTGGCTTTTGAGAGGAGCACGAATTCTAAAGGAGTGAGAAAAGAATTTAAGGTTGAATTGGGAGGGTATTGGAACAAAAGAGTGGGCAACAAAGGAACATTCTCTTTTTCCCAAAATTGAATCAAGAAGTTCAGGTTAGGGGAGCTTATCCTAATTTTCGTGTTGTTATTTTAGGTGTATGCATTGGATAAATTGTATGTCATGGAACTTGTGTGGTATGTGCTGTGATTCAGAATTTGATTGGTTGAGATTGTGTGCAAGCCTTGCTATGCATTTTTTTGTGATTAGAGGGAGGGTTTTGGTATGGAATGGGTAGATATGATTTAATCTCGAGTTGGGTAATATGAATGGATGATATACGACCTGTTCTGATGATTGTGGCCACTATTTGTGCTTGGTAATGTATTAATTGTGTTTTGGTATTGTTGGTGGTGCAATTTGGACAAAGTTGGGCGATTTGAGTGCGTGAACAGACTCGAGAACCTGCAAGTCTCGCCCAAGCGGGTCCACCTCGCCTAAGCGAGAGTTGTAGAGTCTCACATTGGGTCCTGATTCGTGGTTCTCGCCTAGGCGACCTGGAAAATGGTTGAGCAACAAGGTCTCTCACTCAGGCGAGAGGCACTCGCCTAAGCGAGGTCGCGAGGAGAACCTGGGAGTTTTGAGCGCGATATCTCGCCCAGGGTTGTATTTGCTTTTGCCAAAAAATCTCCCCCTTTTTTATGATGATCAAAACAATATGTTTAAAGTATCTGCAATCAAAAAATCTGACAAGTAGATTTGTTAGTAGCACTGTTTGGTTTAAACTTTTAAACTTTTTCTCCCCATGTTTTGATCATTTGAAAAAAGTTTTAAGAGAAAAGCTCTCCCTGAATTAGACAATGGTAAATAAAATGGACTTTTATTAAGAAATAATAACAATGGTAAACACTTTACAATAGAAAAAAAAATAATAACAATGATGTAGACATTTAAAATTCTTGACTCATGTCATCATCTTCATCATATTTTTCAAACTTATGTTCTAGATTAGAAATCCTAGAATTTAGTCCTCTTATTAAGCCAGTGATTTCTTCATGTCGGTTAGTGGAGAGGAGAAAGAATTCTTCAAGTCTCTGGTTTAGGTTTAAAATGTGATCCTCTAAAGAAGAGGATGACCCACCAACCCCACTTGATGAGCCAATATTTGTGTCAACAGGAGGGATAGGAGCAGTGGGAGGATTCTCTTCTTCGTTATGGTTCGAGGGAGGCATATCATCCTTGTGAATGTAAGTATTCCCAAAAGGAATAAATTTCATCTACTTCAAGAAATTTTCAGCAATTTTGTTTGCCTCAGTGGTGTTATGAGATTGTTCATCATAGACATTTACACCTTTGTACTCATAAATACGAGAGATTAGCAAGGAATACGGGAGTGGATATTGAGGCAGTCTCTTGGCTTTGAGCATTGTGTCAAGAATGATGCTTGGCCAATGGATAGGAATGTGATTGAGCATAGCATAGATAATCATGAGATCAGCTTAACTGCACTGTGCATGATTTGCACCACGTGGACATAAAATCCAAACAATAAGATAGTGAAGTAGACACTCATCAACTTTGAGAGGTCCTGCTAGCAATTGTCGACCTATTTCTTGATCTAGTCTTCGCATTAGTGATCTATAGGGGAATATTTTGTTGAATCCTTCAATGCCAGCAATGAGGATTGGAGATGTGCCATCATGAATGGGAAATTGAGCAACATTTTCCCAAATATCATCATCCAGAATGATGTCGACGCCTTTCACTTTTGTAAAACCCACTCCATCTCTGAATTTGTAGTTGAAGTAGAAGGCTCATACCAGATCAGGGTAGTAGGTGCCCTGCATCTTTGTGAAGAATTTGACCCCTTGTTCAACAAGAAAGACAAGGATTGTAAAACGCCGATTTACAAACCATTGAGATTTGATGAATTTTGGAGTGATAAGAGGCTTGTCTTTTCATAGAGTGATGAATTTAGATCTCTTATCTTCATCTAAAATCCAACCTTCAATGGAGGCAGTCCTAGGTGCAATTGAGGTTTGAGGAGCACGAGATACAGTTCTTCTACGGGTAGGAATCTTCCTATGAGAAGCTTCAGCCATTGTTTAAATGGAGGAGAAGGAAGCTTTGAGAGTTTTTGAGAAAATGGAGGGATCTGAAGAATGTGAGGGGTGAAAAGAGTGTAACAGTGACTAGAATGGCATGTATTTATAGGGTAATGTCTCCAACGGCCATATACATGGATTTTAATGCAAATCTAGTCTTTACAACGGCTAGATTTTGAAATTATTTGGTCCAACGACGTGTAATAATTGATTATCTAAAGGTGATAATCGATTATTGTTTCAAAAGCTATGTAAAACATGAATCCTGATGAGCTGATAATCGATTATCTTAAGTGATAATCGATTATTCCAGAGAGGTTTTGATATTTGGCTCAGAATTAATGATAATCGATTATTGCCCCCAATAATCGATTATTCCATAATGTTTTGGAATTTTTAAGAGTGGCTGATAATTGATTATTAGCCATGATAATCGATTATTGACGCTGTTTTTCGGATTTTTGAAGGAACTTGAGTTTTGGCATTTTTAAGAAATCTCTAGTATTCCTAAGTCTCTTCTTAGTTCATAAAATCTATCTTTAGCTAATGGTTTGGTAAAGATATCAACTAATTGATGCTTTGTGTCTACGTATTCTATCTCATAGTTCCCTTTATTTATGTCATATGTTAGGAAGTGATGTCTTATCTCAATGTGCTTTGTCCTAGAGTGCATTATGGTATTTTTGGTTAGGTTAATGGCATTGGTATTATCACATTTCAGAGGTATATGATTTAGAAAGATATTATAGTCTTCTAATTGTTGTTTCATCCAAAGAATTTGAGCACAGCAGTTTCCAGCTACTATGTATTCAACCTATGTAGTTGACAAAGCCACACAAGCTTGTTTCTTAGAGTGCCAAGATACTAATGAACTTCCTAAGAGGTGACAAGTACCATTGGTAATTTTTCTATCTATTTTACAACCACCATAATCAGCATCTGAATAGCCTATCAAACTAGGAGATGCTCCTGAAGGGTACCAAAGTCCAAAGCATGCAGTTCCTTTTAAATATTTTAAGATTCTTTTCACAGTAGTAAGATGTGATTCTTTTGGATTGGCTTGAAAACGAGCACACACACATACAGATTGCATAATGTCAGGCCTACTTGCAGTAAGATATAACAAAGAACCTATCATGCCTCTAAACATAGTCTGATTTACCTCTATTCCTGATTCATCTTTGTCTAAATAGCAGGAGGTTCCCATAGGAGTACTTGCTTCCTTAGCAGTATCCATTCCAAATTTTTTAAGTACTTCTTTACAGTACTTAGTTTGAGAAATGAAAGTTCCATTTTCCATTTGCTTAATTTGTAGACCCAAAAAGAATGTCAATTCTCCCATCATTGACATTTCAAATTCTCCATGCATTATACTTGCAAAGCCCTTACATAGAGAATTATCAGTAGACCCAAATATTATGTCATCTACATAAATCTGAACTAGCAATATATGCTCATCTACACTTTTAATAAACAGGGTTAGATCAATTTTACCTCTTTCAAAATCATTTTCTAACAAAAATGTACTTAATCTTTCATACCAAGATCTAGGTGCTTGTTTTAATCCATACAATGCTTTCTTTAATTTATAAATGTGATTAGGAAACTTATAGTCTTCAAAGCCAGGTGGTTGTTCAACATACACATTTTCTTTTATAAATCCATTTAAAAAAGCACTTTTGACATCCATCTGATATAGTTTGAATTTCATGAGAGAAGCATAGGCAAGAAGTAAGCGTATAGCTTCTAACCTGGCAACTGGAGCATAAGTCTCATCATAGTCTATACCTTCTTCTTGTCTGTATCCCTTTGCTACAAGTCTGGCTTTGTTTTTAGTGATGTTTCCATCCTCATCCAGCTTGTTTCTGAACACCTATTTTGTTCCTATGACTTGGTGTGAATCATCCCTAGGAATGAGTTCCCAAACTTCATTCCTTTCAAATTGATTCAGCTCTTCTTGCATTGCTATGCACCATTGATCATCTTGAAGAGCTTTGTCTACACTTTTGGGTTCTATCTGTGAAACAAAGGCAACAGTCATACAAAAATTTGACATATTTCTAGTAACTACTCCCTTTGATATATCTCCAATGACATTTTCTAGAGATAATCCTCTAGGTGATTTCCAGCTTTTGGCAAGATCTTCAGGTTCAGTCAGTGGATTTTCATTTAGATACATCTCATCAAGGGCTTCTTTGAAATATTCTTCATCACCTGCATTTGTTTTATTTGACTCAAGAGGGTTCTCCTCAAGGTCCACAATTTCATCAAAAACAACATGCACAGATTCTTCCACATTCAAGGTTCTTCTATTGAAAATTCTATAGGCTTTACTAGTTAATGAATATCCTAAGAAAATAGCTTCATCTGCTTTAGAGTCAAATTTACCCAAATTTTCTTTTCCATTGTTTAGAACAAAGCATTTGCATCCAAATATTTTTAAATGTGCTACATTAGGCTTTCTTCCTTTAAACAATTCATAGGGGATAATTTTTAAAATTGGTCTAATTAGCATTCTATTTAATACATAACAAGTCGTGCTCACATCATCAGCTCAAAAATATTTAGGCACATCATATTCGTTCAACATTGTGCGAGCTAATTCTTTTAAGGATCTATTTTTCCTTTCTACAACTCCATTTTGTTAAGGAGTTCTAGGTGCAGAAAAATTATGCATAATTCCGTTTTCTTCACAAAATTTTTCAAATAATTCATTTTGAAATTCTCCACCATGATCACTTCTCAAAACTTTAATTTTCAATTCTTTTTCATTTTGAATTACTTTTGCAAATTTCTTAAAAGCTTTAAAGGCCTCACTTTTTAGTGTGAGAAAGAATGTCCATGTATATCTTGAGTAATCATCAACAATAACAAGAGCATAATAATTTCCTCCAAAAATTTTTGTCCTTGAAGGACCAAACAAATCCATATGCAACAGTTCTAAAGACTTTGATGTAGAAATCACATTTTTTTGAATGAAATGATGATTTTACGTTTTCTTTTCGACATGTATCACATAGTTTATCTTTTTCAAACTTTATTTTTGGCAATCCAATTACTAATTTTTTAGAAATTAGTTTGTTTAATTGTTGCATGTGAATATGAGCAACTCGTTTATGCCACAACCAAGGATTTTCTTCTTTAACAACCAAACAAGTTATATCACTAGATGATGCAGTATCAAGATCAATCAAGTAAATGTTATTGTGTCTAATACCTTTTAAGGTTACTTCTTCGAAGTCCTTTTGATGAATAGTGCAAAATTCACTCTCAAATATTACTTTGAGTCCTTTATCACATAATTGGCTTATGTTGAGAAGATTGTGCTTTAGTCATTCCACATACAGTACATCCTTGATCTCCAAAGTATTTCCTCCACCTACATCTCCCGTTCCAAGTATTTTTCCCTTGTTGTTATCCCCATATGTAACAAATCCTTGTTCCTTTCTTTTAAAGTTTTTAAACTTCTTTTTGTCTCCAGTCATGTGTCTTGAACAACCACTATCAAGATACCACATTGATCTTTTGGATTTAGAAGTCATCTACAAAACAATGGAACAATTCATTTATGTCCCCAACAACTTGTTTGGGTCCTTGGGGTTAGAAGAAAAATATTTACTTATGAACAGGCACCCAATGATACTTCCCATTTGGAACACCAAAATGTTTAATATTGCATTTATTTGAAGTATGACCCTTTTTCATGCAATAAAAACATGTAGCAGTACATGCATATGTATTCATAAAATGAGACGTTCCTTTTTGTACCCAAACTCTACGAGTTCTTTTAGTTTTATTTTTAAACTTATGATTATGAGCATGCTTGGTCTTATTTGGGTTTTTCTTAGATCAAACTTTTCACAGTTTTTATTTTCTAAGGCATCTTCAAGATGTTTTTCTAAAATACATATATCAAACATGTAACTTTTACATGAAGCACATTCAACATTTTCTTTTTCTAATATTGAAATTTTATTTTTCAGAAATTCTTCTTTTTCAAGAGATTTTTCAAATTTACATTGCAAATCTTTAAAATCATATTTTAACTTTTTATGAGCAGTATCCAATTTACTAGATTTAACAAGTAATTGTTGAAAAGCATCATACAGATTATATAGTCATTTTCATTGCAAGTAGAATTTACCTCACTGTTAGAATCATTGTGATTAGCCATCAAACATAGATTTGCTTCTTCATTATCAGAATTGCTAGAATTTGATGAGCTTGAGGCATTGTCTTCCCATGCTATGTATGCCTTCTTTTTAAAGAATTTTCTACCCTTCTTTTCTTCACTTTTATTTGAATTTGGGCAATCAGCCTTGACGTGTCCAGATTCTCCACATCCGTAGCATTTGAAATTTGAAGATGATCCTTTATTCTCTTTCTTGTTGTTCTTGAATTGATTTTTACCTTTGGTCTTCATGAATTTTGTAAACTTCTTAATCATGAGACTAAGATTTTCATCGTCATTCGAATCTTCTTCTTCCTTTTTGCTTTTTGCCTTTAACCACTTCAGTTTTGAAGGCAATGTTCTTCTTTCTTCCAATATCTTCTTCTTCTTTTAGTCTACCCAGTTCAAGCTCATGCTCCCTTAGCTTTGCAAATAGGGCCACCATCGTCATTGTCGCAAGATTTTGTGACTCCGTGATGGCTGTCACCTTCGGCTGCCAAGTCCTGTTTTTATATTTAATTCATCAGTGTCAAAAGTTTTACCTAGACCTGTGAGATGATTGATAATGTGTGTGAATCGTTTCTGCACATCGTACATAGTTTCTCCTTGTTGCATCCAAAACATTTCGTATTCTTGGATCAAGGAGTTCTTGCGTGCCCTTTTCACATCATTTGTTCCTTCATGGGTCACACGCAATATTTCCCACATATCTTGTGCACTGGTGCAGACTGAGATCCTATAAAACTCATCTAGGGTTAAGGTAGATGAAATTATATTTCTAACTTTTACATCATACTGAGCTCGTCTATTTTCGTCTGCGGTCCATTGCGAGAATGGCTTTGGTTCCTGCACATCATTTACAATATTAACAAGAACAAATGGACCATTTAACACAGCATCCCAAATACCTCTATCAACAGATTCCAGAAAAATTTGCATCCTAACTTTCCAGAAAGGATAATTTTCACCAGTAAATAAAGGAGGTTTGTTGATAGACGCACCCTCAACAAAAGTTTGATTTTGTCCAACCATTTTCAAAAAAAATTGAATAACTATCAAACCAAGCTATAATACCAATTGTTAGTATCGCGCAGCGGAATGTTTAAGCGTTTGGATAAAAACCAAGAGGGGGTGAATTGGTTTTAAGCAATAAAATTAATACTTAAAAATTTTTCCAAATTTTATCGATTAAATCAAATATTAATTTCTTTAAACATAATAGTAGATGAAATAAAAAGATAGAGAAAAAGATTGAACACAAGTATTTATACTGGTTCGGATCAAAAGACCCTATGTCCAGTTGTTAATCTTTAAAAAACGAGATTAACTAAATCACTAACAAATATCATATTACAATCAGATAATAAAAGAGTAAGGAAAGAAAACACCTCTCTTGAACACACAAGAGATAAACACCTTTCTCTGAATCACACAGAGAACCTTGACCTTAACTTTCCCAGCAACAGCAGTAGCACTCAATCTCCTAGAAAACCTCTTAAGAAAAGTTATCGCTCTACCCACACTAGGTTTTTCAAAGCTTCTTTTGAGAACACTCAGAGAACACTCTTTGCAGTCACAACACTTGCACTTTAGCTTCTCAAAAAGGTAAGTTAGAAGTAACTCTGATGTTCCTTAAATAGGGGTTCCAAAAATTAGGTCAAAAACTAAACAGTCGCGCCAAACTGACCAGGATAATCGATTATCACTAGTGATAATCGATTATTCCAGTGTATTTTCTGAAAATGAATTTTTGAGCAGATAATCGATTATCAGAGGTGATAATCGATTATTGCAGTGCTTTCCTGAAAAAATTGACTCAGCTCAAGAGAATTGATTATCCTAAGTGATAATCGATTATCACTGATTTTTCGAGAAATACCAAAATTTGCTCTTTGCATTTGATTCTAACTATTCTAATTACACTTTACAAGATAACTTTAAACATAACAACACATGTTCTTCATATTGACTCCAGATGGCTTTTAGGCTTCTTTTATCATCATCAAAATCTTGCTTCAGCATTAGACTTGTATTTGCTTTTGCCAACAATTTGCACCCTACATAGTCAGAATCTAAAAAACCACTAAAAGTTACGTTAGAATAACATGGATACCATAAACTAACATTAATTATTCTTTTTAGATACTTAAGCTAATACATCATGGACATCTCAATTTCTCCCCACATAGTGTCTAATATCACCAATGATGTTATCCTTTGATAGCCTTTTAGGTTCAATCCACTCCTTAGGTAAGTTATTGTTTGTAGCTATTTCATTCGGCTGTTTTTCCTTTTCACTCGATTGATTTTCTATAAAGCAGATTGCTTTTTTGCAGCAGATCATCTTCATCCACATACTTTGACACTTAATCTTGCAACTTTAGGTTAGTTTCATCAAATACAATATGCATGGACTATTCAACAGTCATTAATCTTTTGTTATAAACTCTATATACATGACTATGTATAGCATAACCAAGAAAAACACTTTCATCCACTTTGACATCAAACATGCCAAGTTGCTCTTTGCCATTATTTAAGATGAAACACTTACAACCAAATACTTTTAGGTGGCTTAAAACAAGTATTCTCCCTTTGAAAAGCTAATAGGGGGTTTTCTTTAAAATAGGCCTAATCAACACACAATTTAACACATAACAAATTATGTTGACTGCATCAGCCCAAAAGTACTTAGGTAGTGAGTTTTCATTTAACATGGTTATAGCTAGTTCTTCAAGTGATCTATTCTTTCTTTCAAATACTCCATTTTGTTGTTGAGTTCTTACAACAAAAAAGTTATGTTTAATCCCATGTTTTTCACAAAAGTGTTCAAATCTTTCATTTTGAAATTCTCCATCATGATCACTTCGAATAGACACTATCTTAGAACTCTTTTCATTTTCTAAAACCTTAGCAAGTCTTTTGAAAGCATGGAATGCGTCATTTTTGGCTGCTAAAAACAAATTCCATGTAAACCTAGAGAAAATTATCTACTATGACTAATGCATAAAGGTTTCCACCAAGACTCATGGTTCGAGATGGACCAAATAGATCCATGTAAAGCAACTCCAAATTTCTTTCAGTTGAAACATAATTTTTAGGTTTAAAAGAGACATTGGTCTATTTTCCCTTTTGACAAGCTTCACATACTCTATCCTTCTCAAATTTGGGTTTGGGTAAACCTTCATCCAATTATTTTCTATTTAATTGATTAAAATGTTTCATGTGTATGTGACAGAGCCTCTTATGCCATAACCAAGTATCATCCTCTTTAGTAAGCAAATAATGAATGTTAAATGATGCATGATGCAAATCAAACACGTATATGTTGTTGACTTTTTTTCCTATCAATACAATACTACTACAAACATTATAGATAAGGCAGTGATTTGGTTCAAACACAACTTTTAAACCTTTGTCACAAAGTTGGTTTATACTTATCAAATTTTTCTTTGACCCTTCTACCAATAACATGTTCTTGATGTTGAATGAGGATCCATTGCTTATGACTTAATTTACAAGTATTCTTTCTTTGTTGTTGTCTGCATAAGTCACAAATCATTTATCCTTCAACTCCAACTTTGTAAATTTGGTCTTGTCACCTATCATATGTCTCGAACAACCACTGTCAAGGTACCACAAATCTTTCTTCTCACTTTTTATGACTTGCAAAATAGATGTGTATTACATGGTACAATTTGATAGGTTGGGTCCAATATGGTTATACCTTTCTAGATCCTTTTGGGATCCATTTCATAACCCCTTTACGAACATCATACTTTCTAGCATAACATTTTTTTAATAACATGACATTTCTTCATACAATAGTTGCAAGAAATGGATAGCATATCATTTGACTTGCTTTTTGAAAAGAAACTAGAGAACTTCTTGGCTTTCTTTTTTTAAAGTAGGATTGTAACCAAGTCCAGCTTTCCCAAACAAACAATTTTGAGACCCAAGAATAGCTTCTAAGTTTGTTTTCCCTCTTGTGAACTCTGCACAGGTTTTCAAAAGGTATTTCACTTGATTTTTTAAAACAGTGAAGTTTTCACAAGGTTTTTCAACTGGCTGATTTCCAGAACAATCGATTGAATTACTGTAAATCATTTCTAAGTGTTCAAAATCAGTTTTTAAATCAACTATTTTTGTTTCCAATTTATTGACTTTGTTTTCCAGCCAGTTGTTTAAGCCTTTCAATCCATTGTTTAATGCAGAAATCTTGTTTGCTTCATTATACAACTCTTCAAAATCATGCAACACTTCAAGCACCTCCCACATTTCTTCACATCATTAGTCCCTTTTATGCATCACTTCAACCACCTCCCTCATTTCTTTGGTACTTTTGCATTAGGAAACTCTAAAGAACTCGTCCATGTGCAATCATATTGAACTCTTCTTCTTTCTTCCTTTGTCCACTCAGTCCAAGGCTTGTCAACCTGTTTATCATCAAGAACATGTTTAGAAGTGTAAGGTCCATTCAAGATTGCATCCTATATCCCTTGGTCAATTGATTCAAAGAATATTTTCATCCTAATTTTCCAAAATGGGTAGTTTATGCCACTAAACATAGATGGCTTATGAATAGAGGCACCTTCAGCAATGAAAAGCTTGTTTTCAGCCATTTCAAATAGTTCAAAATTAGTTTTAGGATCAAACTTAAGTAAATTTCAAGAACCTTAATCTATTCCAATTATAACTATTGAAATGGTTGAAAGGTGGGTTGAATTGGCTAGTTAAAAAATATGTTGACTTTTAAAAGCCTAAATAAGTTTTCAATTGAATGAAATCAACCACGAAGTATGGATGGAAACACTTCTGGACTAAACATTTTCAATCGATCAAAAATAGAGACAGCCAATTGATTTCGTTAAACTGATACAATATTGATAGAATCAACAAATTGAATCATAAAAACAATTGACTGACAAACTGAGAATGGCTGAATTGCAAATTCTGTTGAATCCTAATTCGGATTCCATGAGGAACTAAGTTTTTGCATTGATTCCTTGCCAAAGAATGAAATGAAACCTTGAGATTAATGTTTTGTTCGGTGGGTTTTGTTGTTTCTCCATTGTGGATTTGTGTTTGCGTTTTAATTGAAGAATCCAATCTGAATTTGCTTAATTTTCAGAGTGGAAAACTCGTTTTTAGTTGATTTTCATGCTCAATGAACTTTGACAAATTCATGAACGCTTGCATTGCTTAATTGCATGTTGAATTTGTGGTTAACATTTGCTTAGTTGTTTAATAGCGAGTTCATGAGGAATAACGAAACCAATTCAGTTTGCGATCTGTGATGGGTGAAATTTCATTCGAAGCAAGGAATCACTGCTATCTTTGAGGTTGTTTAATCAAAAATTGTAATTACGTTTTGTTGTTGTGTTGAAATACTGAATTTGCCAAACCCCCCCTTGTGTTTGAATCTGGAAATTGAAGCTTTGAACAAGAACATTGGTCGTTGGAAGACGACTTGGTTCAACTGTCACATACTGCATTTTAAGTGTTTTAATTTGGTGAATTACGACCTCTATCACTCTTGCACCACTTGTTTACTCCACCTCGTTTTTTTAACAAAGGTGGTCGTCTAAATGTTAGACTCGTCTACCACAAAGGGCCATCTAAAACTAGACTCGTCTAACGAAGGCTCCCAAACTCGTATAACCATTGATGACCTCGCTACCCACACTCAATTCATCTACCTAATGTAATCATGCACCTTGTATACTCGGGACTCATCTACTCCACACCTAAGCATTCTCGATGGTTTCACATGACTCGCATATCTTTCTTAGGAACACACTTAGTAAACTTTCAACATATATTTTTTCTAGAAATTATATTAAATATAAATTATCTTATTATTGATATAATGAAGTAACATATAATCTATATTTTTGTAGTAATTACTGTGGATATTTTATTTTATCTCAATCAATATTTTATTAACATTAAATATTATTATGGGTTTATTTTTTATTTTAGTGAATTTTTTCTCTATTCTTGTTTTTCTACAAGTTGGAGGTTGTTATGGAATTGAAAATGTCCTTGAATTTAATGAAAATCCAAAAGTTTCTCTCGCACGCTTTCTTTTCTATGTTTTTGTTTGAAACCCTTACGAAGGACTGACTAATTTATTGTAACTTTTGAATTCATGATTCAATTTCTCACTTTATCGATAATAAATTCGTACATTTCTTTAAACTTAATAGTTTGATGCATTCTTCCTTGATCAATAAATAGGATCTTTAATGCATTAGTATTATGATAACTTGCATGACCATATAGACAATGGCGGATGTTAGAAGGGACTAGGGGGCCATTGTCTCCCAAAATTTTTTAATTTTTTTAAATTAATATATTTATATATTAAAATTTTAAATTTTTTAAATTTTTTTATAATTTTTAAATTATAATATACTTTATACATTAAAAATTGGTAAAAAATAAATTAGATATTTTCTTATTCTTTTTATCACACAACATATAATATTAATAAATAATAAAACAAGAATACAAATATTTCTTAAGATATTTTTTATTTTTATTTTTATTGTGTTTTAAATTTATCACATATTGTACTCATCCTCCATTCTCACATGTTTTCCTTTTTCCATTTACAAAGAAATAAGTTAGATGCAAACTTATTATTTTTACCATCATTTTTCATCTGTTTTCTTCTATTCTTAAAAAAGAAATAACTCTTATTTGTCTCACTTGATAGTGAAATATTAGTGTAATAGTTACCATTATCTTTTTAATCTCATGAGTCCGAGTACGTGTATATTCACTTTTTATGAATATAAAAGAAAAAATGGGTTGTGTTCTTTCATAACCAATTTTTAATTGTTGCTCAATTATCACAAAGTTTTCTTTTAGTAATTGCATTTTTGAATATTTGATTTGATTATGATAAATTATTTTTTAATTTTAAACATGAAAAAATAGATATATTGATGAAAAATAAAATGATAGATTTATTTTAAAAGAAAAACATATTCAACTTCTTTACATATTAGAAAACATGATATTAATAATTTAATTGTTCAATTAAAGGAGTTTTTCTTTAGAATAATAGAATAATTGGGTATCGGGATGGGTATGGAGATATATATATCTCCGCCATAATACCCGTCCCCGTTTAAATTATTAAATTATTCACAATTAATTAAGTAACCATATATATATATATAATATTTTTTATTTCTTCTAATTATTTGGTTTGTCATGAAACTCATTCGCATCTCCATTATATTTTTCATCTTATCATAATCTTTATGTAATTATGTTAAAAAGATGTATGTCAATTAATTTTTTTTATGTCTCACATTTGAATATTTTTATTATTGTTTAATATTTTATTTATTATATATTTTTCTTTCACATGAGAATGTTTAGTACTTTCAATTTAAGTATTTAATAGCACAAACATTTCGTTTACTAGGTAATATAAAAAAATCTTTTACTTATATTATTAGTTTTTGTTTCATTTGAAAAACATTTTTGTTTCGCTAAAACAATTTTTGTTATTTCTCAACCATTGAGTATATATGTTGATATTTGAAAAGTTTTCTTAGATCTTTAAGATATTTTTTAACTTATCATATTCTTAATTATATATATTTTTTTCTTTGTGCGATTTTTTTCAATAGTCTCTAAGATTGTTTGTAAAGATTTGTTAATTTTTTTAATATTTTTATTTGCTGTTTATTTTCATTATGTATAATACTATTTCGATATATTCTATCTAATTATTTTTTATTTTCTAACTCATTATCAATCATATATACTGTAATTTTTTCACTATAATTGTATAAGTAACTTTTATTTACTACAATATAAAAATTTAATGTAATTGTCATGAATATTTTTTATCACCATCCAACATAATTGAAGTTCAAAAGATACAAGATCTATGTTAAAATTTTATTACTATGATTATTATTTGTTCTTTGTATCATTTTGATCAAGTAATGTATTATAACTTTTATTAGTATATAGAAAAGAGATTCATTAGAATTTAAAAGATTGAAGTAAACAAAGATTTAAAATATATTTTAATTTGAATATTTGTTTTTCTTTTATAGTTTTTTTAAAAAACTATTTTTAAATTTTATCAACTAGGTTTCATTAATGTTTGCAAATTTAATAAATGTTTTAGTTCTCATTAAATTTTATTTGATATTATAGTCTAAAATGTAAACAATTATAATTTATTTTAAACTTTTATTATGATTATTATTTGTTCTTTGTATCATTTTGATCAAATGATGTATTATAACTTTTATTACTGTATAAAAAAGAGATTCATTAGAATTTAAACGATTGAAGTAAACAAAGATTTAAAATATATTTTAATTTGAATATTTGTTTTTCTTTTATTTATTTTTTTAAAATATTTTTAAATTTTATCAACGAGGTTTCACTAATGTTTGTAAATTTAATAAATGTGTTGGTTCTCATGAAATTTTATTTGGTATTATAATCTAAAATGTAAACAATTATAATTTATTTTAAATTTTTATTATGATTATTATTTGTTCTTTGTATCATTTTTATCAAATGATGTATTATAACTTTTATTAGTGTATAAAAAAAGAGATTCATTAGAATTTAAAAGATTGGAGTAAACAATCATTTAAAATATATTTTAATTTGAATATTTGTTTTCCTTTTATATGTTTTAAAAAATATTTTTAAATTTTATCAACTATGTTTCATTAATATTTGAAAATTTAATAATTGTTTTGGTTCTCATGAAATTTTATTTGGTATTATAATCTAAAATGTAAACATTTATAATTTATTTTAAAGTATTTGATATCGAAGAAACAACCATCTTCTAATATTAAATATTTGATAATATTATGTTTCCTTTACCATAATTTTTTTATAAAAATTAATTAAAATTAATATTGAAGTAGTAAGAAAATGGATATGAGTATGGGTACGAGATTATTACCCGATGGGGATGGGATGAGACAAAAGTTTGATACCTATTGGGTTTGGGTATGGAGATGAGGATGAATTTTTTTTACGAGAATGGATATAGGATAGCGAAACTCGTGCCCGTCCCGACCCGATACCATCCCTGAACAAGAATCAAGTCAAAAATTAAATAAATAATCTTTATAAATCGATTATATTTTAATTACAAAATTATGTTGTCCATAGTAAAAAAATTACATAAGAATAGTAATCAAGTGGAATATGAATAGTAATCCGGCGGAAGGGATGTGAGTTTAAAAATTTTGTTTATATTTTTAAATTAAAAAAGTCAATTTTCATTTTAAAAGTAAATATTCAATCTCTATAATTATTATCCCACTCATAAGTATGAAATTTCCGTTTCATCTTCATCCCGTTAAAAAAAATAATAATTAAATAACTTTTTCCAAAAGAAAAAATAATAATAAAAATATTATATTATCAATTATTCAATGTCGAAATGACACATATTTTCTTATTTTCAATATAAAATATCAAGACAAAAATTATGATTATTAATAAGTTTTTAAGACTACCTTAAAAATTAAAACATTAAAAGTATTTTAAAAATTTAAAATGTTGTCACGTAAAAAAATATGGATGGAAATAAAAACAGAGAGAAATATGTACATATTCGGACCTATATCGCATCAGTCATGCATTTTTCGTCAAAATAAAAATGAATTAAAAGAATATACCTATAAATAAGACTTCATTTGTCATCCTTAATTTGGCGTATATAAAATTGTGAGCTTCCTTTATATTTTTTCGACACGCTTTAGATCAAATTAATATATATTCTTCTTAACACAGTTTATTTTTGTACAAAAATAGCTTTCATATTTTGATAAATTGGGTTATCTATACTTACGATTAGTTCTTGTTCATGAATTCAAACCACTTTTTCAATTTTATTTTTATTTTCTAAATTCGTCTTGTTAGGTTATGACAACTCAAAATCTTTGAGAGAACTATGTTAGAATTCATGACCTATCATGGTTGAAGCCTGCAAAGAGATGAAACAACACAAAGAGAAGAGAACACGAAGCACGAGGCAAGGAGGAGAATGAAAGAAGGAAGCTCTGATTGATTGAAGATCTCAGTGAAGAATTTATTACAATTGTACTATAACGAGAAGGGTAGGCCTCCTTATATACAGAGAAAAGGAAAACAGAGGAAAAATAAAAAACCAGACAAAGGAGGGAACCCGTGTGGACATGGGCCTAGCAAGACCCAATATGGGTTCTAAGATCCCGCTGCAAGTTGGCAGTAAACATTATGGATGCCAAGCTTGGAACTGAGTTGGGAAAAGATGCCGGGAGGGAGAGCCTTTGTTAAAATATCTACAAGTTGTTGATTTGTCTTGACATGAAGAAGTTTAACCAGACCTTGCTGAATCTTTTCCCTTATAATGTGGCAATCTATTTCTGTGTTTCGTTCACTCATGAAATACATGGTTGTTGGCAATCTTTATGGCGGAAGCATTGTCATAGTAAATGGTGGCAAATTGTGTCATGGGGAGTCTGATGTCATGCATAAGATGAAAGAGCCATTGTATCTCACAAACAGTATGTGCTAAAGCCCTATATTCAGCTTCAGCAAAGCTTCTGGAAATAGTGGTCTGCTTCTTTGATTTCCAAGAAATGATGGTTTTTCCAAGATAGACGATATACCCAGTTATAAATCTTCGAGTGTTAGTGCATCCTGCCTAGTTAGAGTCGTTGTATGCCTTGAGAGGAATCTCGCTTTTTGCATCAAGGAGAATGCCTTGTTCGACGGTTCCTTTCAAATAACAGAGCACTTTGTAGGCAGCTTGTTGATTATCCTTTGTAGGTGAAGAGACATACTAGCTAAGTTGATTGACAACGTAGGTAATGTCCTGTCTGGTGTTTGTCAAATAGATCAACTTACCACTGAGCCTGCGATAAGTGGTGGGGTATGGTAGAGAGTCACCATCTGCATGAAGCTTAGTAGAAAAATTCATGGGTGTGCTCACAAGGGAAGAATTCAACATACCAATTTCACTAAGTAAATCAATAGTGTATTTACGTTGTGAAAGATTAATGCCCTGATGACTTCTAGCGATTTCAAAACCTAAAAAATAGGTTAGATCTCCTAGGTTCTTAAGTTTAAAATTTTTGTCAAGAAAAAAGGTTATATGTTTGATTGCTTCATGATTGTTTCCAGTGACAATAATTTCATCAACATAAACAAGGATAGTGGTGATCTTATTTTGAATGTGTTGTATGAACAGAGAATGATCAGTAGTGGATTGATTAAAATTTTGGCTAAGAAGAAAATTGGATAGTTGAGCATACCATTGACGACTAGCCTGTTGCAGGCCATACAAAGATTTATGTAAGAGGCATACCTGATCTGGATTTTTTTGTTTCATACTCGGAGAGAGATCCATGTAGATAGTCTCATCCAATTTTCCACGAAGAAAAGCGTTGTTTACATCTAACTGGGTTAACTTCCAATTTTTTATGGCAATTATAGCAAGAATGCTACGAACAATGGTGAGCTTTGCAATAGGTGTGAAAGTATCATGGAAGTCCATGCCCTCGAGTTATGTGAATCCTTTAGCCACTAAGCGGGCTTTGCATCTCTCTATGGATCCATCAGCTTTGTGTTTGAGCTTGTAGACCCACTTGCATCCTATGGTGGTGCAATTAGGAGGAAGATTCACGACAGTCCAAGTTTGATTTTGTTCAAGTGCAATCAGCTCCATATCCATGGCTGCCTTCCAATCATAATTTTTAACAACTTCATCAAAGGATTTTGGCTTAGTGTTGCTGTCAATGCTGAGTATAACCTGTTGAAAATGAGAGGACAATCTAGACAAAGAAATGTATGAATGAATAGGATATTTTGTTTTAGTTTTAACACATGCCAGATCAGTTTGATAATCGTTCAGATATGTAGGAGAACTTCTAATTCTGTTGGATCTTCTTAAATCAAAAATTTCAGAATTACTACTTTGAGTAATAGGAATAATGCTATTAGAATTGTTAAAATTACCATTAGGGTCACTGTCATTTTGATCATTAAAGACAAAATTATATGATTGGCTAATAGGTAGGCAAACATCACCTATGTTAACATTTTCATTAGTGTTATAACAGCTAGGAAAATTATCCTCATGAAATAAAGACATTACGAGAAATCTTAATATCATGGCTCTTTAAATCATATATGATATACCCTTTTGTATGAGAAGGAAATCCTAGAAAAATACCAGGTCTAGCACGTGGCTCGAACTTGGATCGCTTGGCAGTCATGGTTTGCATATAGCATAGGCAGCAAAAACCTTGAGGTTTTGGTAATTATAAAACTTTTCATGAAGTTTCTCATGAGGGGTGCAGTTCTTAAGGAAAGGAGTGAGAGTTATATTTATCAAGAAAGCAGCATGTATGAGAGCATAAGACAAAAAACAAGTAGATATCTTAGATTGGAAAATCAAAGCTCTAGTAACATTCAACAAATGTTGGTGTTTTTTTTTCAGCTATCCCATTTTGTTCGGGAGTCTCTACATAAGTAGTTTGATGAATACTGCCTTTGGAATTAAAAAGATCACGCATCTTGAACTCATTGCCATTATCACTTATAATAATTTTTAGGTTAAAATACCTTTTTGGTCCCAATTTTCGTCAACTTTTTTGAATTAGGTCCCAATTTTCGCGGGGTGCTCAAATAGGTCCTAAATTTGGTCAATTTGATTCAATTAGGTCCTAATTGGGTAACGCCGTTTAAATTGATAACGTTTCACTGTACAGTTGGCTTTTCCTTGCTACGTGTCGAAATACTAATCCTACGTGTCAGTGTTTGCTTTATAATGAGATGGTTAATTAGGGGGTTAATGACATTAAGTTTTTAATTAAATGCAAGAAATGAAAATTAAAAAAGAAAGTGTTAGGGTTTATAAAAAGTCGAATAAGCCATCTCGTCGTGTGTGACCTTGCTCATGGTTGAAGCTTTGTTGCAGCTATGTCTCGGACCCAATCATCTTCTTCATACTGTAATAACTGCGTGCAGCGTAGTGTTCCCGCTTCTCGCACTCAAGCTTTAAGACCTATTTGTGATTGTGGGCAAGCTGCAGTTGTGCGGACAGCAAGAACTTCGAGAAATGTGGGTAGAAAATTCTGGGGTTGTGCTAACTACAAGGTAAGATTGATTTAATTGAATCAATTGCTATTGTTCTGGGTATGTCTGATTTAATGAATCTTTTATGTATTTTCTGTTCATCAACAGCGGCAGAGTGAAGGTGGTGGTGTTTCCTGCAATTTTTTTCAATGGTGGTACGAAGACGTTGATGAAGAAAAAGAAGTTCTTATTGTGAACCAAAACATGAAGATAGAAGATCTCGAGAATGTAGTTAGGGATTTGAAAAAATGCTTTAATGTATTAGTCATAGTTGTTAGTATCGTTGGGTTGATAAACGTTGTGATGTTGGCGTTGATGCTGAAAGATTGACAAAAAAGGGTTGTAATTGTGAAGGTTCTGATGTACGTCTGTTCGAAAATTATGAATGAATTAAGTTATTTATGTTCAATGAGGTCCTCAATTGTGTTAGTTTTGTTCAAATAGGTCCCTACTTTTGTAATTGATGTTCAAATAGGTCCCTACTTTTGTAATTGATGTTCAAATAGGTCCCAAATTTTTAAAAAAGTGTTTAAGTAGATTGTGTACTGGATCAACTTTTCCTGTTTAATAATGTTCTTAATACAATTAGGATGCATTGTAAGTCGTATAAGAATGTCAGTACTAATAAAATTATAATTCAGAAAAAACCAAAATCCTCATAATTGAGATTAAACAAGTTGTTGTCCACCATAATCCTGAATTTACCAACTTACAAAATGAAAATGTCTATGATCCAAATTATCCAAAAATGGCTAATGAATTTTACAAAATAACAGCCATCAAAATTAAAACTTAAAGACCAGATTACATATACATTAAAGAAGTGAATCAGAGTGGCAGGGTTGGTTGTGGAGGAGCAGAAGTTGGGTCCTGTGATGGCTGGTTTGGTTGTGTAGTAGCATAAATTGTCTCCTGAGATGGCTGGGTTGGTTGTTGAGTAGCAGAAATTGGCTCTTGAGATGGCTGGGTTGGTTGTGGAGGAGCATCACTTGGCTGTGAGGACTGTCCTTGTGTAGGCAGTTGTGGGCAATTTGTTCTATTGTGCCCCAGTTCACGACAAACTCTGCATCTTTTTCTATGGCCACCTTTTCGTAATTGGGTATCATCTTTCCTCAACTCCCATTGTTCCAGCCTTCTCTTTTTCTTGGGTCGCCCAGGCATAATCCTTTTATGTGGAGGCATGACATCTGGAAAATCAGTGGTGGGCCACATGTTTTGTCCATTGATAGGGTAGATAATGGAGTTGTACATCTCTTCAAAAGTTGATTTCCTGAAACATAGGGGGATATAATCTGCTGCATTCAAGTTCAAGAACCTGATGGCAGCAAGTGCATGGCAGCACGGGATGCCAGTTATCATCCACTTCCTACAGCTGCAATCTTGGGTGTCTAGGTTGACAACATACTTGTCACCTAGCACTGATAGGTGTGCAACTTCAAATACTTTCCCCCCAGCACAACTACATTACAATTCATATAGACATATCAGATTCTACAGCAGAAATCATCAACAAAGATGAGGTTATACATGATCAACCAATTTATAAATCATACCTTGGGATCCAGTATCTACTTTTTTTGGATTCTTCTTGTAGTCTGCTGTTTATTTTAGTACAGATTTGCCCTTCCATTTTTTCCAGCTTTTGTCTTTTAGATTGCCACCTCTTCATCATGTATATTCGTATGTCTTCCAACATTGAGATAACAGGCTTGCATCTAGCATCAACAAGCACACTGTTAAATGCCTCTGTCATGTTATTTACTACTGTGTCAGTCACAGCATTCCTAGTGAATCTTGATCTGGACCAAAACCTGTGTAGAAACAAACATTATGATAAGTCAGTGTTGATATTAAATACTATAAAATAAATGAGATTTCAACACATACCTAGGTGGTATAGCAATGAGGTACTTGAAAGCATCTTCATTCTCCTTTTTAATATCTCTCATTACCCTTTCCCAGGCCACAGGGTGTGTCACAGTTGCTGCCTTCCACATTAGGTTTTTCAACTTCTGGCCACCAAACCGTTTTCTGAAATTAGAGTACAAATGCCTCATACAAAATCGTTGTTCTGCACCAGGTAATAACTCCACGTGTCTGGGTCACAATCCCAAACAGTGGTTTCCCCACCTATGTAATTAATAGGACCAAACTGTTTAAAAATTCCACCATGGTGGACCACAACTTCGAAAGTCTCATCACACATTACAAACAACTTTTTCAAACAAGTGATATCTGGCACATATAAAAAACATTTGGTAAGCAGGGTCCACAAACACATTTAATATCGCATAAAACATTTGAAACAACATACACAGGGTCCACGAACAAAAAAGGTAACACAACTTTCAAACAAACCGCACCGACACCGACAAAGCACGCACACAACCCCAATCCAATGACAAACATGTTCAGGACAAACGAGTGGGACACTACAACGAAAATCAGGATGCCATACAATAGCAGACAATGACAACACAATAGCACAATAAAACAAACAAAACCGCTTTCGAAACCAACACCAAC
>Ga0214545_1005493_pt1 | contig 22850 bp, 15 predicted proteins | sample CNSS4metaG_FD_160064 | JGI IMG/M metagenome (GOLD analysis project Ga0214545, IMG submission 160064) | Root nodule microbial communities from cowpea collected in UCLA plant growth center, Los Angeles, California, USA - CNSS4 | ecosystem: Host-associated > Plants > Roots > Nodule | place: USA...
AAGATCCGACCGGTCAGAATGAAGAGCAATGAGTTCCAAACCTGCTGTAAAAATTTCAGCCCGATCCAACGGTGAACGAATCCGCAGCGCCGAATTTACTGCGACAGCTCTATGAAAAACGTGAACAGAATTTTCCCTCTACCTCTCCCTCTATGTGTTAGGGCTTTCAGTGTATTCTAACTCTATTGTTCTGCCTCTCTCTTTATTTTATAGCCTCCTCTCCACTAGGTTTAAGTGAGACATGGACTTCTCAAATTTTGGGTCTTTTCTCCACATAGGAAGGGAGCCCAATACCCAACACTCATTTCTTAGCAGCATTTGCTTGGAAATCTGCAAACATGACAGATTTTTCCAACACCTTAGTATTGAGTTATCACTAAATATCTTCTTTTTTCTTTTTTTTTTTACAAAAAGCACATATTAGTAATCCTCATAATTATTAAGCTAATTTGATGTGATAGTTAAGTATGTAAAATCAACCATGTGTCAGGTAATATTGGTCCCAAGTAAAATCGGTCAAAGTTTAACATGTACAAGTCTTCACATTTTAAAATCAAACTTTTTGACCGTTGATGGAGTATGTGATTATAAAAAAATAGTGTCATACAATAAATGAGTCATTTAATGATTGAAATAAATAAGTCCAAATTATAACTGAAACAATTATTAAATGACGTCTATCAGTTTATAATCGAAATAGTAACTAAATAAAATTTCAGTAATATTAATTAGGGATTAAAATAGTAATCTGGTTAAATTTTCATTCCTAAATTTGTAGTTATATAAGTTGAAATGAAAGTGTTGTATTTGGTAAATGTTATCTTAGCGAGAAATTTAACTTCCGATCAATAAATGAAAGTTTTGGTTTCTACGACCGAACTAACAATCGAATTAAGTTTTTTTTTTTTTAATCACAGAAAATGCATTGATCGTTTACATATATGTTTAAGTTTTTTTTTCTTTCACTCATTTTCATTCATGAAACTCTTTATACTTACATGTTCTCTCACTCATGTAGTATATATCCTTCTTTAAAGTACACTTATTAAAAAAACTCATATTTATAACTAATTTTTTTTGTAAGAAATATCTATAAATTTTGTTATAAAAAAAATTTGCAGAAAATTGTTGTCAATTTTTTTGCAAAATATTTTGTATAAAACATTTTTCGTAACAAATTTTGTAAAAAATACTTACGAATTTTATAATTTTGTAGAAAATAATTATCCATGAAGAAATTATTTGTCAATTAAAATTTTTAGAAAAAAATATTAGAAAAAAAAAATTTCTTGTAAATTTTCTTAACAAATTATAAAAAAATTCTCGTATAATATGAGAATTTTTAGTAATTCTAAATCTGTGTGTGAGATTGGTCTTTCTCTTCAAGTTAAACTAAAATGTCTATTTTTTTTTCCTCTTTTCATGCAATAACTTACATTCGGATTGATCTTGCTGAATTTCATGGAATTCTAAAGTGTTGAAGAGAAACACTTAGATGTTTAGGTTAGGTCTTGAATATAAATTTAACTTTTGATGTTCAAACTTCTAATACCACAAGTCATTTTATGGATATGTGATATTATTCATCTGCGGACAAAGTTATTGTTGAAAGAAGGAAATAAAAGATCTTGATTGAAATTTAGCTTGTAAATATTTACAGGTTATTTAACTTTTAAAAGTATGCATAACATCATTTATTTTGACAAGAAATTGCATTATATGATAAAAACAACTAAGAATTATTATTTACTAGAAGATTAGATGACTAACATCATACTCGTAAAAATGAAAATTTCATTGCAAAAGTTGTACTTTTAGTTACTCAGAATCGACTAAGATTTGATTCACAAGAAAATGAGATTTTCTGGAAAAAAAATGGCATATATTGTTAAAATTACAATTATTCATGATGGAGATCATAAAAACCAAAGGATCAAATAAATATAAAACAACACATGTTGAAAAGGAACACACATTCAAATGAAATGAAATCCAATATTAACGTAAAAAGTTTTAAATTAGTTAAAACATTATGAATACATGCTATACAATTTTAAATGTTAGGGGAATATTTTATTTCTATCCATTAATATATCACATCACCATTGATTATTGATTGCTTATAAATAAATGTTAATTCATTGTTTGTAAATAAATGTAAAGTCGTAGCTAGGAATGTGAATCTTAAGTCTATTTGTATTTTATAACAAGTTTTGAATAGAAATGTTAAATTGAAAAAATACAAAACATTCAAATTTTACTTAAAATTGAAACTTTATTTTATAAAATTCTCCATAAAAAATTTTGGAAGATGAATTTTAAATTTATTTCTTGCCACTTCTTTTTGGAAAGCTACTCTTTCATCGTGAATTCCTTCTATGGAAAACTTCTTCAAATCAAATTCGCAACTAATCTTTACATTTGGGTCAAAATATGTTGTCGTTTTATTGTTTTTTTTTTTCCATAAAACACTTCATAGGAGCTAACATCATGATCTCACCTTGTTCATTTTATCTTCTTATAGAGTTTTTCAAAATGTCATCTTGTGTAGTATCAAAACAATATGCAATTTTCTTTATGATGCAAATGTCAACATCTTTATCAACTTTAAGAGAATATTTGACTTTGTTCATTTTATCTTCTCACAAATTTATATCAATGTCAACTTGCAAACTATCAAAGAGTCTTTATATAAAGAAATAATAAATCCAATAATTATATGAATCAATTAATCCTTCTACCAATTTTGCGATGATATAAAACTATCACTAAATATTACATTTAACTAAAACAAATCAAATTACATATTTTCAAAAATTGCATTATTGAACTTATCAATTTGAAAGTGTAAGAAATAAAGACAACTTTAGCAAAAAAAAGAAGAAAAAGAATATTAACTCTTGTATCTAATACTTTACACTTTGTTCAATATTTTATATTTTTTTAATACTTTAACACTTTAGAAAGTAGTGGGAAGATTTGGAAGAGAATTTGAAGGAGAATCTAACATTACTCTATTTGGAAGGCATTGATTAAAGAGTTAAGAATAATTGTTAATGGAAAAAGCATTACTAAATAATTCTTCTATTAAAGAACCTTTTTCTATTAACCTTTCAAATAATATAGTTAAAACCAACGCTCATAAAAAACACTCAAATCTTCTTCATTGCCAATCATAAGATTCCAATCGAAAAGTTACTTTTAAATTCTAAAACAGAGAAACACTGTATTAGTGTATTAGTATATATATGTAAATGATATAAGTTGGTGAGTGTTTCAAGCATTATCCCATTTAGTGCTTCTAGAAAAGAGCTTTTAACACATATTCTTCGCAATTATATATGTAATTTTTTATAATAACAAAAACAAGTCGTGAAAAGAAAGGAATATATGATAAGTTACTATATGATTCTATTCTATTCTATTTATTAATTATATCGTTTCATGAATATTCAACTATAAACAAAATATTCAAATCACCCTTCTTCATAAAGCAACCCTCCACTTTTCACATAAATAAGTGGATTCATTCTCCAACCCTACAAAAATTCAATCATTCTATTATGTTTTTGTGTGCATTTTTAACTAAAATTTTTCAAAAACCGATCATTAGAAGGCAATTATTCCAACTTTCTGGACAGTTATAACCAACTATACAAAATTTCTTCTTGAAGATGATTTCAAAGTGTAAGATAAACAAATTATTTTTAGAATTTAGTTTTTTAAAAAAAATATTTTTAGTTTAAGAGTATTTTTAGTTTTAAAATAAATTAGTTTAAAGATTTCTGTCATGTCGAAATTAATTTAATGATGAATTTAAATTATCGTATATCTTTCTATTAGACCGTATATGATAATAGTAATATCAATAATAAAATACGTAATTAATCTGATAATAATAAAACGATATAATAATAAATAACAAAATAAAAAGATTTGTAAGACGTGATTAATAAGATGATGTTACTAATTTAAAACATTAATGTTCACATCAATCTCTTAATACCCGTGATCATTACTAATTTGTTATCATAATATAAATTTTAATCATTAGAGATTTACAAGCTGAATTAGCTTTCTTGCAACCAAATAATAAAAAAAACTACATCAAAACAATTTTAATTTCATTATTTATGGTAACTAACTTTTCAACTGTTACAGAATTTGTAATCTAAATAATAGAAAGGATATCAACAATATTAAAATTTTAGTCACCTTAGTTAGAATGAATTCTAAAAAGTTATTGGTTTTGTTATATTCCTGATCAGTATCTTGAAAACTCCCAGGTGAACATAAAAAATGGTAATAGGAAGACAACAAAATTAATAGACAACACCTGCATAACAATAACAACAGAGCATTAGATACATCAAATAGACACAGACATCTACTTTAAAAAGTTTCAAAATAAAAAAGCCAAGAAACTTTATACTTACGTTAGAATTTGACTTCCCAATCATTCCTGGAAGATAACCTTTTAATCCAATGTTATAAACTGGGTTGCCATTAGGATAATAGAGACCAAAGTTTCTCTCTGATAAAGGACCAGGCTTCAAATTCTCATTGAAGAGTGCAAAGACAAAAACATCAATTGGAACAGATGGTTTTGCAGGAGTACCCTGATTCTGTTCTATCCTTTTCAGCAGATTACTATTATATGTTTCTGCATTCTGTGGTGTGGCTCCAATTTCACCGGGGTCACCTTTAGAAGGCCAACCAGTTTCTGAAATCTTGACTTCAATATCAGTATGGCCCAGTCTCTTAATGGCAGCGTAGACAGCATCAATTTGAGCAAACAACATGTTATCATAATGCAAATTGGTAACTGGATCAGTAGACCCTGAATTAGGTTGAAACAGCACATAGTTCAAGGAAATCTGGTTTGGGTTTCCCTTGTATGCAAAAAAGGGATATGCATTGATGAGAAAAGGTGATTTGGTCTGAGCATGAAAGCTAAGAATGGATTGAATATACTGTATCAGATCTTGTCTGAAGGCCCCAGATGAAGGAGGGTATGAGGAGGCTATAACATTATAAGAATGTGCAGAAGTAACAGTAACCTTCTGTGCAAGTCCTTGACTAACAAGAGCATTGTACATACTTTGCATTGCAGGGAGAAGACTTGTTGTGAGCTGAGGGTTATTGGAGTCGAACACCTCGTTTCCGACAACTATACAGATGATTTTGGTTCGGGAAATATAAGGTTGGACATGCTGCTGAATCCACCTCTGAGCATTAGAAGCGTCTTTCAAGCTCGGCAGATCCTCGTTCCTCGTTCCTATGATGAACTCCACTCCTGAATTGGCGAATGCGGATAGAATATCTGGATTAGAATCATAGAGTCTGATTTTGGAGACTTTCAGAGATTTTATCAGAGCAGCCACACTAGAGGGAGATGGAAGGTTGTCGCCAAGTTGTCCGTAGTTGATTCCAAAATTAAAGCCCCGGGTTTGCACAAACAAATCTGAAGAAAATTGTCATAGAAAATCATCAGAATATACAGAAAAGAGATAACTCTAGTTTGTGAATGATAACAAACCTGAAGAAGTGAGAGACAGCAACAGCAAAGCCACGAAGAATGAAGAAGTTTTCATTGTTAGTCTGATACTGCATATAACGGTTAACCGTTAACCTAGGCCACTACGCTTTCGAGCTGAATATTCAAGCTTTGTAAATTGCAAAGTAGCAATGTTATTGCATATTTATACACAACAAACCTCTGCTGTTTTTATGTGGAAACTAGGAAATGCAATATGCTTTTCTCTCTGCAATTTTTTTTTTTTTATATTTCTTTTTATGACATTATTTTATGTTTCGACTCGCATGAACTCTTACATGTGAGCTAAATTTCCCAATATAGTATTTTGAGGAGATAGGAATATGTTTTTTTAAATAAAAATTATTATCGCTATATTAGACTACAAATTAAAAACTTTAGTAGAAATCATTCATACATTGATTTCTGAAAACTTTTCTGTAATATAGTTTTACCAATTACACTTATTTTAATCATTATTAATATGAATGATAAATTTCAGAATAAATCATGATTATTTTCTCTTGCTCCTAATTATCTAAACTCTTTTTTATTGTCCTTTGTTGATTGTTTTTTAACATTTTATTTACCGAATCTGAAGAGAGGACATAGTGAATAAAGAATAAAAAAGAATATCAGTGTTCGATGATCAAATTAGATTCTCTTCTATCTTTTCTTTCTTCATATTTTTAAAATATATTTATTTTTGTTATATATAAAAAAGTTAATATATTTTAAACCATCAAAATTAATATAAATCATTATACTTAAGGTCACAAATCAACAAAATCAATACAATCAATACAAAATCTAAATTCGTGATATTTTGTATTATATCCTCGTGTCCTTTTTCATTGATGATTAAATAATATAATGAAGTTGTGTATAGGATAGCAACTGCTTTCATTAATTAACTTTTTTGTACGCACTTTCTATAAACACTACTAAAACGTGCATTTGTGTTCATTTTGCTTATTGTAATAAAAAATAATAAAATTATTATTATTATTCTTATTGTATTTTATTTTATTTTATTTTAAATAATTATAAGAGCATATTATCATTTAATTTTAAAATATATTTTTACTATTTAAATATATTGAGATATTAATGAATAAAGAGAAAAAGGTGTTGATCATTTAAAAAAAAAAGAATGTATTGTTTTTTAATTTTAAAATTGAAATATTATTGCTTAATTTTGGAATATAAATATCTTTTACTTCTAATGCATAGATCAATCCATGTCAATCAGACTAACATAATTCTTATTTTTTTTCATTTATTGTTTTTTATATTTGATTTGGTGTGATGTGCCTTATTTAAACATTTATTTAGCACGATTTTCTTAATTTAGAATCATTATAATAAATAGTATATATGATTAACCATATCATAATTTAATCTAGTGTCATTGTCTTCAATGAAATAACTTGATCTCATTAAAATCAATTAATATTTGTATAACGTTCTTAAATTTAAATTTAGATAACTAAATAAAAATACTTGCTGAGAAATATTCTTTGCACACATTAGTAAAAAGTATATAATATTTTATACGACATTGAATCAAATTTAAATGTTTATTCTTGTCATGTTAATTGATAAAGTTTTCTATCAAAAAATTAATTGATAGTTTTATACGACATAGACTTATTTTTTATTTAATTGAAATAATAAAATCTAATTTCAAGTATTACTTTTTAACTTTGACCTTCATGTTAAATTGTTTACGATCACATTTGATAATAAGATATCTGAAAAGAGCATTACATTATTTTTCAAATAAATTTATTTGATTTATTTTTCTGTAAATTTAATATTTTGTTAAAAGATAATCAATATATATATATATATATATATATTTTATTTATTTACTGGAAAGGATCTTAATGAGGTTGAGTAGCATATCATTCTTGCATGTTTAAAATTCAAACTCCTAGAGCTACTATATGAAAAGAGTTTTCCTCCACTTTTCACATAAATAAGTGGGTTCATTCTCCAACCCTTAAAAATATCAATCATTCTATTATGCTATGTGTGCAGTTTTTAACTAAAAGTTTTCCAAAATCAATTATTAGAAGGTAATTATTTTTTGACAGTTATAACAAATTATACCAAAATTCTTCTTGAAGATAATTTTAAGGTGTAAGTTAAACAAAATTATATCTATAATTTAGTTTTTGAAAATTGTTTTTAGCTCAGGATTAATTTTAGTTTTAAAATAAACTAGTTTAAGGATTTGTATCATGTCAAAATTAATTTATATTCGGTGTTGAATTTTTATTCATTATTTTATATTTAAAATACACTGATAACAGCAATAACAGCAATAATAAAATCGATAACTATCAATAATAAAACAATATAATAATAATAGTTACATATATTTATCACAATGTCTGTAATCAGAGATCTTATATATTCTAATAAAATGATGTAGTTCAATTAAAAAATTTGATAATAAAAATTTAATTAAAAAATATAATTTTTTTTTGAGATATCATACAAATATATTGAAGACTCAGTTTAAAATTTCAAATTTATTATAAAAATATAAATAAATTAAATCTTCTTCAGATTAGAAATTAAATTTATGAATATATTTTTTTTAAATCACAAAATTTATATAATAATGTTTCAAAATTGTGGAATAAGTTATTTAGTTGTTCTAAAGTGTTTTTGTTTTGAAAATTAATTTTGAAAACGAAAACTGTCTCCACAGAAAACATTACCATAATTTTTGGTAAATTGAAGTCATTCACTTAATTATAATCTAAACACAAACCTATGATGAGTTTGTCACGTAACTAACACTTTATACATGTAATGTTTCAAGTGGGAATCCTTAATGATTTTGATGGTCCATAACTTGAGGACTATAATATTAAGTTTTCAATTCTTAATTTTGTTCATAATGGTCTATAAATTGTGGCGCATACAATTAAGTTTTCAACTTTTATTTTTGTTCATACAAGACATAAAAGTCAACAAAATCCATGCTTTGATTGATTAAGAGTAGTCTATCACCATCTTCCCAAATTAATTAAAAGAAAAAAGAAAAAAGTTAATATTTTAATTCCAAAAGCGTAGCCCCTGAATCTTTAGAAAACTGAAAAAGATTTTCAAAGATATATATTCCTCGTTCATTTTAACTTTTATATATTATATATATATATATATATATATATATATATATATATATATATGAAATTTTAAATTAATAAAAATACAAACATATCACACCTAGTTATTTTTTTTAAACAATGCAGATACGGTTCTCCTGAATTAAATATAGAAATTGCAGAATAAAAAAACTACAAATACTTCCTAAATTACAAAATATATGGCACTAGTGAACGAATACCACGGTACATGTTAAACAAGTTTGATTAAAAAAAATAACACACGAAACATTTCTGTAACATTTCTGTATGAATTTTTCAAAGTTGAAACAAAATTAGAAACGACTAACAAATTAGTTGCTTTGAACTCCATAGTCAAGCGAAAGCAATGTAAACATAAAAGTAATTTTGAAATGATCAAAGTTTATTATTCCTAAAAGTGATAGGAGGAATCAAACTTTTTAAATATGATCAGAAAAAAATTGTGTTATGGTTTATCTAAAGATCATGATTTTTTTTTAGTAAAAATCGTATTGTTATTATAGGTGAAGCCAACTACAATCTTAATGATAGTTCCATGTATTCATGTCATGTTACTCTTGAACATGACGGGTTTTAATGCATTTTTATTTTTAAGTTAATTTTTGTATAGTTGATTATCATGTCTTTTATTTTGATAGTCTTTATAATATCTTTGAAATTGACATTATCTTTTTGACATGATGTTTTGTTTAGTTATATGTGTAATATTTAATTAAATCACCAAATGCATGTATTTAGTGGCTCATGCTTTCAACTTATCCATGCATTTTGGATATTAATGCATAAATAATAAAAGAAGGAAACAATTCATAATTTTGTTATCCTTATGTGAATGACAATGTTATTATTGCAAATGCATATCTTGATTATTGCAACGGTGAATCTCTCCAAGAACTAATAAATATATTTGTAGGTAATTGGTGTTTTTCATTAGGTTGCCTTGTTGCATAAAAACTTTAAATTTCTGATAAGTATTAGAAAATAATTGATGGAGTTTGTAGGTAGTGAGGATTGTAAGGAAACTCCTTTGAGTGTTGTAGAAAACACTTGACAAAAGATTGCAATACTAATTATAGAGGTGTCAATTTGGCCCCTAGCCCATGGGCCAGCCCTGACACACTCTTCATAAAGCCCCCTTTTAGGGGGGCCCCAAATGAGGGGGCCAAAAAAAAGTCCCGACCCCCAAAGCCCCCTCTCTAGTGGGTTAGGGCTAGGGCTAAGATGGGTTAGCCCCCCAAATAATACTACATTAAGTCAGAGTCAAAGATTAAGTTGAGCGACCCAAACGGGCCTGATGATCCGGACGGGCTCGACAACTCGGACGAGCCAATGACCAGGACAGGCCCAATGACAAGGACAAACCCGACGACCAAGATGAGTCCGACGACCAAGACAGGCTTGACAACCCGGACATGCTAAACAACACGGACGGGCCCAAAAACCCAGACGGGCTAGACGACCAAGATGGGCCCGACGACCCAAACGGGCCTGAAAACCTGGACGGGCCAAACGAGCCAACTGAGCCCTACGACCTAGACGAGCCCAACGATCTAAACGGGACGACGACCCGAACGAGCCCAATGATCTAGACAGGCCCAATGACCCGAACGGGCCGACGACTAGTATGGACCCGACGTTCAAAACGGGCCCGACGACCCGAACGGGCCCAACGAGCCAAACAGGCCCGACAATTCGAACGGGTCCGACGACCCAGATGACCCGAACGAGCCCGACGACCAGAACGGGCTCGACGAACCCGACGGGCCCAACAACCAACACGGGCCCGACGACCCGAACGGGCCCAACGAGCCAAATGGGCCCGACAATCAGAACGGGCCCGACGACCCGAACAAGCCAGACGACCCAGATGGGCCCGACGACCCGAACGTGCCAGACGACCCGAACGGGCCCGACGACCTGAACGGGCCCGACGACCAAGAAGTGTCAGACGACCCGAACGGGCCCGATGACCCGAATGGGCCCGACGACCCGAACAAGCCCGACGACCTTAACGGGCTCGACGACTCGAACACGCTCGACAACTCGGATGGGCCTGACAACCTGTTCGAGTTGTCGGGCCCGTTCGAGTCGTTGGACATCTTTGGATCATCGGGCCTGTCTAGGTCGTTGAGCCCGTTTGGGTCGTCGGTCCCGTCCGGGTCGTCGGGTTCGTCCGGCTCATCGGGCCCGTTCGATTCATTGGGCCCGTCTGGCTCATCCAGGTCATCGGGCCCGTCCTGGTTGTCGGGTTCGTCTGGGTCGTCGACCCCGTATGTGTCTTCGAGCCCGTTCAAGTCGTAGGGCCTGTCTGGATCGTAGGGCCCGTCTGGGTCGTAGGGCCTGTTTGGGTCGTTAGGTCCATACAGGTTGTCGGGCCCGTTGGGGTCTTTGGGCCTGTCTGGATCATTAGGCTCATTTGGATCGTCGGGCCCATCTGTGTCATCGGGCCTGTTCATATCGTTTGTCCCGTCCGGGTTGTTGAGCCCGTCCGGGTTGTCGGGCTCGTCTAGGTCGTATGGCCCGTCTTAGTCGTTAGGCCTATCCGACTTGTTGGGCCCATCTGGCTCGTCGGGCCCGTCTGGGTTGTTGGGCATGTCTGTGTCGTCGGTCCCATCTGGGTCGTCAGGCCCGTCTGGGTTGTAAGACCAGTCCGGGTCGTCGAGTCCATACGAGTCATCAGGCCCGTTCGGGTCATCAGGCTTGTTTGGGTCATAGGGCCTGTTAGGTTCGTCGGGCCTGTCCGGGTCATTGGGCCCGTCCAGGTCATCGAGCCATCCGTGTTGTCAGGTTTGTCCTGTATTCAGGTCTGTCTGGGTCGTCGAGCCCGTTTTGGTCATCGGGCCCGTTCGAGTCGTCGTTCTTGTCGAGGTCGTCGGGCAGGTCCGAGTCGTTAGACCTATTCGGGTCGTCGTGCTTGTCCGATTCGTTGGGCCTGTCCCACAAATAGTAATATATTTTAAAAAATAATATATTTTTCATGTGGAAGATGAAAGCCCATGGGTTGGCCCTGGCCCACAGGGCTTTTGTAGAGTTTTTGGCCCTGTGGACTTCTTTGTTGGGGGCTTATTTTTAATGTGGGCTTTTTTGGCCCTAGCCCACATGGGTCAGGGCCAAACCCTGTGGACTGGGCCAAATTGACACCTCTAACTAATTATAAGTTTATATAAGTTACATATGTCTTTGTGTGTTTAGGTGGATTGATCATGTTTTTTTATGGATGAAGGTTTTCATCCAAATAATAAAAGTGTTCTCATAATACCAACTTTTCATATTGTGGATCATTACTGAGTATTGTTTAATGTGACTAAGCATTGAAAAAAAGCATTTTTAATTAAATGACAATTAAATTTATTTTTTGCTTATTTAATGCTCGATACGAGGAGAATCACTACAAGAAAAACGTTTAATATTGATGGACACAATCCGTCGGTAATCTGAGTTGACCACAAATTACCAACGGTCATAAATATGTGAGTAAAATGTTTGTCAATAAATTTTACTAATGGATCCCAAAGGTAATTATCGACAACCGCAAACCCATTAATAAATTCGTTGGTAAATATTCATCAGTAATTACTATTGAATTCTAATTGTCGGTAAAATTTATTGTTAAAAATCACAGTTGTGTTTTTTTTCTTTCCCCTCTTTGTCCTCTTATTTTCCCTTTTTGTTTTCTTCTTTCTCTTCCTTCCACCGTCACCAACCGTCCTCTTGGTTCATCATCCTCTTCTTTCTCCTCCTCCTATTTTCTCTCTTTCTCCTCCCTCAACTCTTGTCACCATTACTTCTCCTCTTTCTCTTCTTTCTTTTCTTCTTCTTTTCTTCTTCTCACCCATTTCTTCTTAATATATAAAAATATCATCATACTTGGTAGAAAAAGTTTTACTCAATTTATGAACGAAAAAGTTTGTCGGTAATAAGAGTTATAAGTTACCGATAAAATTTATAAACAAAAATGGTTGTCACACAAGTTATCGACAAAAAATCTGTAAGTAATACAAATTCAAAATTATCAATAATTTTACTAATGGATTCATTATCGACAAAAATATTTGTCTATGACTTAAATTCTAAAATTTGTGGATAAAAACTCGACGATAATAACTTAAATTATGATAATGAACAAATTTATGTTTATTGTTGACCTTAAATATTAGGATAAGGACTAATTTGATCTTGTTATCAATGGCCATCAGCTGAGAGTGTGCAAGGCCATGATTAGAAAATGGATTTTCCTTCTATATTTCTTTATCAACCAATTTTGGATCTTGACGTGTAGGGTTTTAAGTTTAATTTCATTTTCTTCTATATAGAACCATCATGTTTTTTTTTTGTGTTATTTTGCATTGTCTCAATACATTCATTGGATTTTAGTGTCAATGTCTCGTTATGTTGTAACGATTTATTTACATGTTTCTCACTACATCTCTTTCATTTGAGTTTTTCATACTTTTGATATAAGTCAACCATTTTATAAATTATTTCTCATAATATTTATAGTATATTAAGATAGGATAAAAATATTTTTACAAAACACATTGACATATTAATACAAGGTTAAAATATACATTTGATTCCCGTTTTCGTTTAGTTTTGTCATTTTAGTCCTAATATTTTTTTTTGTTTAATTAAGTTATAATTTTCGTCAATTTTGTTCAACTTGATTTTTTTTGCTAACACTGTTTAAATAATTAACAGTAATGAACATTGATTGTCAGGTGTCACTTAATTTATTTTTTAAATATTTTTTTAATTTAAAAAAAAAAAGTCCACCTGTCAATCCAGCAACGTGTCATATGTCAGAGTCAATGTTTTATATTTAATTTGGTCCCTAATTTTTTTTCAATTTAGTCCCTCTCCAAATTAACACCAAATTTAGTTTTTATATAAATGTTATAATGATATTTTATTAATATGTTCATTTTTATTAAATATTTTGGTTTAGGATTACAATTTGTTTAAAATTAGAACAAAAATTTAAATGATAAGGACTAATTTTAAATTTTATATCAATGGTGTTAGTTCACATCCTTAAAATTCTCATTATAATTTTAAATTAATTGTAACCTTAAACAAAAAATATTTAATAAAAATGGGAATTTGAATAAAAACATCATTATAACTTTTATATAAAAATTAAATATGGTATCAATTTTGAGAGGGATAAAATTGCTCAATTTTAAACAAAATTGGGATTAAATTGAACAAACATAACGAAAATAAAAACCAAATTGAATATAAAATATTAACTTTGACACGTGATACGTTGTTGGGTGGATATTTTTTCAAAAAATAAAAAATAAAACAAAAAATTCACGAAGTGATACATGGCAACAACTATTCATTACAGCTAATTTTTAACCCGCACTAAAAAAAGATCAAATTTAACAAAATTGACAAAAATTTGAATGATTGAAAAAACAAAAAATATTATAAATAAAATAATAAAACTTGACGAAAATAAATACCATATATATAATTTAATCTTTTCTTTATAAGTTTGAGAATCATATTTAAGTATGTTTAACGTATATAATGTATTTAAAAAAGGCTATGTTTTTCAAAAATAAACTAGACTCAAAATGGTAGAAGAAGAGTTAACCTATGATCAACTCCAGGACCACTAGGGCTTAACTAAACTTTGTCCTATCACAACAATTATTATGAATGTATGAACTACTGCAACAACAAAAGGGCCTACTCTTAGACAAAGAAAAGAGAACAATTAACATCTTTCATCTTTTGTATGCATACTTTTTTCTTCAAATTAACGAATATCGTCGAAGCAGAAAAAAAAATACATTAATTACATCAATTAGTTACCTACATCCAAAGAACTTAAAACTTAAAAGGAGAATTATGTGTGTAAATTGTATGATTAGACACATAATTATTATTGTAATGTAGGAAATGATTTTGGTGACTGAGATGAGGACGTCTCTGTTAACTAAAAGTTGGTAGTGATGTGAGAACGTGCGTTCCGTAAACTCACCACAGAACGCTGTTTTGAACTTGAGCTTGACATGTGTGCTTATGGAAAGTTTGACACTAACACGTTAATTCACTCCTTACACACTTTATTTTATTTGGCTAAAATGATAGACACTGTTTGGCATAAACAAATAATTAAGGACAGTTGCATGATGAAACTCCTTCTCACCCCAAACAGATAACTAATTTTGCTTAAAATGATTTGGTGACAATGATTATTGATTACTTCTCAAACTTTCAAATAACTGTAGGTGTCCGCCACCGTCTATATCACCTATAACCATCATTTAACTTTCGGTTGTTAGGTAGATATAACCATTGATTCAATGGTCTATTTATTAGGGGTTGAATTCAGCTTATGACAAACCATTTTTTTCTACCAATTATTTAAATCCCAAGTCTTTTGATAGGAAAACAGAGAAAAAGTACTATGCTATTATTCATAAACAAACACATTTTATAGTCATAAAGAAACTAGTAAAAAAAGACAACAAAAACAATGGAAGTGATTGCTTAAATATATTCATTTAGTTATGGGCCGGTAGTACTCGATCATATACTTGTGCTTTATATTATTGGGCTTGTAACGAACCTGAAGTCCTATGCCAGTGCTTCCTGCAACCCCATATTTGCTCCTTGCATCCCCAGAGATATGTGAAAAGACAAATTTATCCTTACTCAAAAAATAAACAAAACCTTACATTAACTCCTTCTCCTTCCCGTTTACTCCTTCCTCTCCCTTCAGAGGGTCCTCTTTTCTCTTTCATAGCAGCAGCCACATTCTTCTTCCTCTCTCGTAGCACCCCCTTCATCCCCAATTGGAGAAAGGGTAAAAGAGTCCTTTCACAAAACTATGAGACTACGTAAGAGAAAATATGAGGTGCAGCAGGCACTGGTTGGAATGCTAAAGGACAAAATCCCAAAATTGTTTATGGGCCATCGAGATCGACCCACACTTTCTACTATACGCATGGTCTTCTTTCTACATCGGTCTCGCTCCATATTATTATTATTATTATTATGACATGTTTAATCAAGATTAGTGTTTCAATTATATAATTAAGGAACATTAGATTCAATTATAAAATAATAGCTAAAACACAAGAAAACTGTATTTACATAACGGCTTTTGTTCTGAGAATAAAGTTGCTAACAACTTCGGAAAAAATAGTGAGTTAACATCTCTTCGAAAGACCACGCCATAAATTCGGAAGGTAAAAACAATGACAATTAGGTAGAGCGCAAAGGAAAAGGGCTTTGTTTTGGATGATGTTGTTTAGGGATAAACAATATAGGAAAACGAATACACGGTTCATTTACACATAAAAATTTTTTAAAAATTAAAGTGGAATGATGGATTTAGTCCTAATTGACCTCTCCTACATCAATAGATAACCTTGGCCATCAATATTACTCTAGCTTGAAACAGGTTTCACTGTTAGGGAGCATGTTATAGTTCCAAATCATGAACAATAATTTATTTATTAAATCTTAACATTAGTGCAAAAATTAGACTAGCCTAAATCGGGCAACAAATTATAAATTACTGCTAATTTATTTAAAATCAAATGCACAGACTATCACGCTCAAAAAGCATTTAATACACGATTTGGAAAACTAGGGATCATTTTCACCTACCATTACTAAATTTATGTATATACATATCCAAAATAGCATTCAAAGGGGTTTAAAACTAATTCTTACTTCAAAAGTATCGTATCTAAAAGCTGATTCAAACCTTAATCAGGCAGCTGCTGCCGTCAGATATAATCATAGGATTCGGGTATTAACGGGCCAATGCGCATGTTGTATAAATAAAAAACACGGGTACCTTAAAATTAGCACCGCTTAAATTATCCGATCTTGCAAAGCACTTGAAACACACGTCAATAACACAGAATACTAACCAAAAAATACTCATCCAACAAAACTGTAGAACAATGAAAAATCCTGTCCAACCTATCACGACAATATATCAAGTGCGATCAGAAATTCACTGAATTTAAGAACAAACACTTAAAAGACACGGTATGATTTCCCCATGGTACTCTTCAGATACAAGCACCTAACCTGAAATCAAAAACAGATTACGTTCAGACGATTGAAAGTAATACAAAAGTCAACAATGCATCAGTTTTACTCAATTTAAGAGTGGAGACTACTCACATTCTGCCAGTTCTTTTTCAACAATGACACAAGGAAATTAACGCTCAGTTGTACATTTTGGAAGATTTGCTTTTCCTCCATGCTAACATTCCCCACGGCTACTCCCATGCAGAGCACCTTCTTAAGCTGGAATTTAACCATAGCCTTAGTCTCATTAACCTTTGACTCCAAAGATTCTTGGTGAGTCACAAGTGTGGGGAACTTCCCTGCAAAGCCAGTCAAAAAATCTAAATCAGCTAAAGCAACATTGGCATGAAAATAAAAATATAACAAAAAAGCAAAGCAACATAGAAAGGGAGTGTAAGAGCTTGCTTAAGAGGATGAACAGTCAGTTCAATGATCTGTACACAGCTAATGACAAAAAACATTAAGAACAGAGCACAATGTGACAGGAAATTAACAAATAAGAAGCAAGTTCTGAAATAAAATGGTGAAAACATAAGCAAATCAAGAAGAACTCTCAAAAAAGAAGAAAACTTGCCTGCCTTGTTGAGACCAGGTCCCAAGAGACGAGGAATCTGCTTGATAACGGCTTCAGAGGCCAAAAACGCATGATACTTTTTAGCTAGCTTTTTCACCAATTTCTTGTTTTTGTTAAGCTTCTTCAAGGCTTCAACATCCATGTAGTCCAATCCTATCTTCTCTGCCTGCAGATTTGAATAATAGACATTAACAAAACAGACCACGCAGCAAAAATATTGAATTACAACTGTAGAACAAAGCACTATCAGAGCAAAAAGAACAAAATTTCTCCTCTTGAGTTGCGATTAGGTAATTCGAGAAGAGCAATCAATACAGAGAATAATTATAAAAACTAGCCGCCAAATAAAAAAAATGAAACCAACGGTTTGTAAAGCAATAAAATAAGCAGGACAATCAAAGTTTCTATAAACATGCAGCAAAAGTGACAACTAATGTAAAATATGTACTACTAAAATGAAGACGCGATTGAATCTCCGAAATTTCTAGAATATAAAGTATTGCATCTAATTGAAAATCTCACAAAAGTGTTGGTAGATTAGAACTACTAGTTACCTCCTCAACGTGTTGGGCATCTCCAAGCATGCAAATTTTCATCTTGGGGCGAGGAATATGAGGCAACTTAACAGAGCCACTGAAACGCTTGTCCTTTTGGGGATCATAGTTTTTCAGCCCAATTTGGAGTTCAATAGTCTCCACAAACTTTCGGTTCTTCTCTTTGGAATCACCCATGATTCCAGTGATAGCCTCCCTTAAAGCATCACTCTGAAGCTTACTACACAGACAACATCCAAACCAAATTAGAGACCACAAAGCATAGGTTATTCAAACGCCCGAATTTCATCAAACGATATCAACTAACAGTATCACCGCACACAGTACACATAAGTTATCAATGAAAAACGACCAGGGACTTTACATTGCCCATAAAACAGCTGAACGGCCACAAAATTATGAACATTGACAATTAGAAGACATGAAAATGAATACCTCATTGTGAGACTTGGTCTTTTTCCAACTCAACGGCTTGGCGGCTACAGATCTCAGAGCTGCCAAAAAAATTGCAGAGAAGAAGAAAGTGAGAATTGGAATAAATGAAGAAAGTAGAAGAAAATGCAATAGTACTCTTCTGAATAGAGAAAGTACCGGAGGCGAAACCCTAGCTAGGGTTTGGAGCAGGCAGAGAAAGAAGTATATAGCAGCCATTGACGGATATGGATTGGGCTGGGCCTAATTTATAAAAATTTGAAATGGGCTCTATAAGACAGTGTTGGTAAATATTGGTAAATTATTGTTGTTTTGAAAAGATGTTTGTCCTGGACTTAAGGTCCTTTTCTTTTTCTGTTTTCTTGCTATTGGATGAATTTTTTGCCTGTTACGAATATTCTCTTAAGATGCTAAAGAAAATAGTTAATTTTTGTTTATATTTAAGTATTTTATGCATTTATTTACTGAAATAAGTACTTGTATGTCGAATATCAAATGCTGAAAAACTATATTTATATGACTGTGTCCTTGAAACACTTAATAAAATAATTAATACCGACGTTATAAACTGATTGAGGATTAAATTTAGTTTTAATTTGTTATAATCTCACACAAATTGCTTAAGGTTTTTTCCACTATTCCAATAAGCTTTACTGTCTTGATTTTCTAAGTATATATGTGACGCAAAGAAATGTAGTGAAATATTCTATGTAGTTTAACTATTTTTATTTTTTAAAAATATGAAATAAAAACTACGCCACCATTAAATCCACACATAATGCAACTTAACTATTGTATAAAATTCAAGTATAATTAAGAAGGAGGAAATTATATGACTATATTTTTGAACATGATTGAAAAAAAAAATCTCATTTTTTATCTATCTAATGGATATACCCTGTCATTGCATTCTGCATGAAACGAGGAGATTTGAATTTCATAATCACAAATGAAGAAATTGTATATATAAGAACAGAATTTGGATTCTCTGTTGAGTTTTTTTGTATTGTCCCTCTATTATATATTCATAATATATTGATTATCATTAATTTTGACGTTTTAAAATATATTAAAAAAATATTTAAAATATCAACACAGTATATTTTTAATGCTAAACAAAAGATAATACCAAAAAAATCAGTAGAGAATCTGAACTCGAATGAACATGTTGACTATCGACTATAAATGTGGAATTTTAGGGGAAATAGGTCACAGAAACAGTCTATAGGAACATGAACCAGTTTGCTTGTTTTTAATATATGGTTCTAACTTTACTTTAAAAACTTGTGCCAAACTAATAAATTTTGTCATATGCATTGAATTAATAATTAATATTTCAGGTTTTTGAATCCTATAATGGATCCGAACAATATTATTTCAAGAAATTTAAGGCCGAAATTCTCACTTGTCAGATAGAAATGAGGTTTTAAAGATGAATTGTACTTCAATGAAGATAATTAAAATATACAGTTCTCTTTTAACATCCAAGCTTCTTTAAATAATTCAGATGATGAAACAATTAAATTCTAAAATAAACAATAGTTTAAATGTAGTAATTAATCTGAAAGATGTAATCTCAAAAAACCTAGAATAATAGACAATAATATTATGATATCCAGTAATCAAATCAAGAATGATATCACTGAGATCTAAGACATCTCTCCTTTGAATTTTTGAATACTTCATTATATTATATATGTTCTTCACAAATACATTATTGAAATTGGACTTGTGAAAATCTATAAAAGTTTACCCTAAATTTCCACTTGTAAAAACCAGTTTCAACATTGAATGACAAGGGGAGCCTGTTTGCAATTTGCATATATATATATATATATATAAATAGGTCATAAGCAACTCCTAAAAGTGGACTAAATAAACATGCATATACATACACACACACACATATATATATATATATATATATATATATATATATAAAAAAAAAAAAAAATATATATTATATTATATATATTGTCATGTTTAAAAGTTCATATGCATTAGCTAATCTGAACATAAATGGTTGAACTAACAAGATCAAGAAAGAATATGAGAAAAAGATCCAAGCATATGTGAATCTTAAAAACACATTATTCCAGTCATAACATGGGAATATTAAGAACAACTATACTGATAGCTATAGTGAAAAAGGAAACATGAGGAAGAACTTCAGATCCTTAATCTTGGTGACTTTGCTTTGCATGCATTAGCAACAAGGGAATCACGAGCAGACACAATCAAGCTATGAGGAGCAAGGAATGCATTAAACACAGTATAGTCGATCCAATCCTTCAACTTCTGCTCTTGGCCCCAATCTTCTGGTATGTCAACCTTCTCCATCATCACCTCTTCCCGGAGTCTCTTCAGCTTCTCACGCCCCGTTTCTTCTGCATCAACCCTACCAATATTCTTCTCACTATGCTCCTTCACCTTATCATCATCTTCAGTGCTGTTCTTGAGCATCTCATTCGTAGATCTTTGGGAAGTGACGGGTTTTCTTGAACTCCTCCATGCAGGAATGTCGTGGGACAAATCGTTTCCTTCCATTGACAAGAGTGGTTGCAGTTGTTGAGAAGCCAAGAGGGTTTATGAAATAATTGAAGAGAAAGAGAAAGGAAGGGTATACAGTGAGCAATGATTCAATGAATGACATTGGGTGGGTGTTTTATAGTACACGTCATGCCTTTGTGATGGTCTCTCGCAGGTTCCCAAAAGAAAATGCCGGTCTAATTTTTATATTGGTTAGAAATAAGAAAGTAGAGTATTTTATAAGAATAAAGACTTATAAATTATTGTTTTCAAATTTTAGATTCAAAGTGGTATCAATATCTTATACGGTAGAGTTCAGGTCTTATCAGTGTTATGTCTCTTCGGTGTGTAAATCTAAAAAATGGATCGTGTGGTTTTGTCCTAACGTATACGTAGCTGAGAAACGAAAGAAGGATGTAGAGATTTTAGACTTGGTGGAGAGTGGTTTATTGCATAGAGTTATTATTGTGAGGTGGACATGCATCGTGAAAAGTATGAAGATTGGGGTGCTTTAATTTGCGTTGTCGTAGTTTTTTAATGGAATTGATTTGTTGAAAGAGAGATGTGGACATGGATGAGAAGAGGCCAACCACCCAGATATTTTTGGGGTTTTTTTCACAGGGTTGGCATTAGGTCCTCCTCAAAATTAATATTACACCATTTACCATGTACTTTCTTCTATTGTGTTGTTCTTTATGCTATGGAAGATGCACCACGTTTTTCAATCTCCATTTCCACATTTGTCACCTTTATGTGACTTCGCCCATCTCATTCAAACTTCTTAATTCTTCCTTTCATATTTGTCTTCTTCACAAATAAATATTATTTATCAACCTTCATTATTTTTGGGGGATTGATAAATAAATCAAAATTCTATTGTTATTCTAAAACAAAACAAAAAAATGGGAACAACTTGTACTTACATATCTACTTTAGAAAAGTTGCGATATAAAGTTGGAGATTAAACATGTGCCTGTGTTTGCCTTTTAAATTGCCATACACAGGTGAAAATATATTAACAAGAATTAAACCTACAATGAATCTGAGAATGCAATTGTGAATTAAATCCCATATCAAATAAAATTAAAAATGTTGTGAGTTAAATTCCATACCAAATAAAATTAAAAATAAGAAAGTTAAATAACATATAAAAAAATTATAAATTTATTATTTTAAATCTTAGATTAAAAATTGTGTAATTTATTGGAATTAAACTCAAATCTTATTAATATTATTTTTTTCAAGTAAATTACCTCTACTCATTATAGTCCATTGGTATTAATAGCATATAACTATAAAGCTTTTTTTTATAACTTCTAGTCAAAATATTGGAACATATTTTTATTACTATTTTACTCCTAATTAAAAGTGAATTGTCAGATAATTTTTTGAGTATCAAAAAAAAAATATATATATATATATATATATATATATATATATATATATATATATATATATATATATATATATATATTAACAAGTATGAAATTAGTTCTTCCTTATTTCCTTGAGATTAGATGATCAAGATATATAGAAAAATTACACTACTAAAACACATTTCTTTTAACAAAATTAAAGTGTTTATAATATCAAGGTTATAATATTATATATAATACTTGCATAAAAATAAATAAATTTGAGCTTTTCTTGGTAGAAACTACTTTTATCTCAGTCTTGCAGATTTCTCTTTTACAAAACAATGCATCACACTTTCATCTTGATAAAAAATAAAAATAAAAATACACGCACTTGTTTGTATAAATTAATCGTGTTATATATTTAACAATAGTTAAACCAGACTTTGTTACATGCAAATTCGAAGATAAAAAAATTTAGTTGAAAAAATTCTGACAATTTGTTTCAAGTGTATAAGGAAACAAATGGAAGAAATAAAGTACTGAAGTGCATTCTTTAATATGAAGTTTTAGGTTAAAATGTCATTTTTTTCAATTGAGTTCAAAATTTGTCATATAAACTAAGTCTCTAGGAATATATAT
>Ga0214545_1005496_pt1 | contig 22842 bp, 6 predicted proteins | sample CNSS4metaG_FD_160064 | JGI IMG/M metagenome (GOLD analysis project Ga0214545, IMG submission 160064) | Root nodule microbial communities from cowpea collected in UCLA plant growth center, Los Angeles, California, USA - CNSS4 | ecosystem: Host-associated > Plants > Roots > Nodule | place: USA...
ATACATATTTGACAATGCCTTCATCAAATCTACGGTTGTGTTCTCGTTCATGATGTTGAACGCAACATTCTTGGCTAATGTCAACCGGATCACACCGAGTGTCTGCCGATCTAACAAATCCCATTCCACCTGCTCCATGTCAGTTGGCTTCTGCCCTGTTAAGGGTAGATACAACTTCTTCTGATACAAGTAGTCCTCTATCTGCATCTTCCAGAACCCGAAGTCACTGCCATCAAACTTCTCAATCCTCACCTTCCCTTCTTCCAATGCTATTGCTCTTGCTGCTTTGACGAAAGCTCCTGCTGCTTTTGACTAAAGCTCTTGCTGCCTTTGACCAAAGCTCCTATTGCGGCTTTTGACCAAAGCTCCTACTGCGGCTTTTGACCAAAGCTCCTGCTGCCTTTGACCAAAGCTCCTACTGCCTTTGACCAAAGCTCTTGCTGCGGCTTTTGACCAAAGCTCCTGCTGCGGCTTTTGACCAAAGCTCCCACTACTTCTCTAAACTGAGATCCCCAAGAAGAAAAAATAGAAACCAAATCTTTTCTAATGTGGAAGATCAGACAATGCTGCAACCACAGAGCATACTAAGAAAAATGGCTCTTGATACCAATTGTTAGGAACAAGGCAATAAAGGAAAGAATAAAGGAGAGAAAAATAGACACAGAGAATTTAACGTGGTTCGGCGTACAATGTGTATGCCTACGTCCACGACTACACTAGGAAGTATTTGTATTTCTGGTGTATCTTAAAGCTTTACATAGAGTCTCTTATATAGTAAAATAGAGAACCACATCTCACTATTCTAAGCGATGTGGGACTAAATCAAGCACCATAATTCTAACATCCGTCCCGTTGTCATCCTACTCGCAATGTGAAGTTCTCTTTTTTCTTTAAATATTGTTCTTCAATAATTTTAATAGCAAAATATACCATTTTGATGAAACTAAACTATGAATATGAGGATTACCTCATCCTAGCTACCTCTACGTTGACCTGCTTAATTTAGAGTTCGTCAAATATACTGTATTTACAATTTTTTAATTGTATAATTTATTTAAGTACTGTATGTACACACGTTCCTTAGGTATTGTGACGTAACACATAATTTTTTATTTATTTCATAAGTCACGAAAAAGCCACTGCAATAATGATTGATGTACATAATATCCGATGGTTGAATGTCATTAAGAATGAAGAGAATGGAAAATTGAAAAATCCAAAAATCATGGATCGAAATAATTTACACTTGCATTAGAACTCTCATATTAAAGGAAAGAAAATATAACTTTTTATAGTTAAATAAATACTATAAATTAAAAAGGAAACTAATGTGCTTATGCATAACCCTTGAATTTAAGTCCTTGTCATTCCTCGGACCTACGTTAATGGTTTGATTTCCTTAAAAAAATAAATAAAGATCTTGCACATCATGTTATCCACAAATTAAGATCACAAATATATGATGATTTCAAAAGAAAATCTTTACAATGATACGGGACCATAAGAAAAAGAAAAAGAAAACTATGCATGCAATAATAAACAATTTCACATCATGAAGATTTTTATCCTTATCGGTTATTACAATTGGCTAATCCATAAAGATTATTTGTGTAGTTTTAATTAAAGCAAGAACCCTAATTTGATCAAGTGTGAACAGAAGGTGATTAAAATATTGATGTGCGTAAACTATAAAGTCTGCATGCTTTTATTATATTATTTTTCTACCTTCTTTCGGCTTCATTTCATAGACCAACTAATATTTAAGATTCAGAGTCCAAAACCTAAATGAATCGTACTTTAAAACGTAATCTACTTTTCTGTTCCAGAATCATATATGCATCAGCATCGTTGACAATTTTGGAACAAACTGTGAACACCAAGGAAGAAAAAGAAGAAGGAACACTCGATTGGATATAATTACAAAAAATAAAATAAAATACTAACTCTCTGATGCAAATCATTTGTTTAAAAATTACTTTTTTTATTTTAATTTAATTACATGTTTGTATTTAGTGTGGTACAAAAATAAAAGAATATTCTCTTTTCTTCACAAAATTGATCCTAGAGCTAGCTAGTAACTTTTTCATTAGGATCACTTTTGTTAGTTTTTACGTAAAAATATTAAAAAAAAAACACTACTTTCGTACTACAATTATTATTATAACTTTTAATTTTTTTTTACATAAACTATTAACATACAACAATAATAAATGTGATATTTATTGAAGCAATTCATTAAAGCAACCACACTTTCTTAATAAATGTATTATTTTTATCTGTTGTAAATAAAAAATAAACCTATTTAAGAGAGAATTGTAAATATATTTTACTAGAAACTGGAAAAAAAGTAATTAATTGTAACTTTTGAAAACTAAAACTAGGGTAGGCAAAAGGAGGAAGTGAAAAAGATGAAAAAAAAAAACTATTACTGATTGATCAGATGCATTAATTAACATAAAAATTGTTTCAATTTAACAAATGATCTAGACAGTATAAACATGTTAAACATATACTTTTTTAAAATGTTAAACATAGTACTTTTTTTTTTATGTTAAACCCTAAACATAATTATTTGTTATAGAAAGATACATGTAAAAGCATAGGAAGAACAAAAAAGATATAGTCACTAACAACAAGGTAAATGCTGTAAAATGAGTTTTAGGGCAGTGCAATGCAAGAACCCCTTTACACTAAAAATGAAGTGAAGCATGATGGTGCATCATTGTGTTTGCAAAAGCATTGATCTTCTACTCAAAAGATAGAATTGCAGCAACAGCTTTAACTTTTCTTCTTTAATCTTTTGCTATTTCTTGTTTGACTTTTTCATCTTGGATCACTTGTGCATTTTATATGATTGGCAAGTTATGTACATTGCATTGCTATATCATCATTCTTAACATGCCCACAAAGCAAAGTCAAGGAGACACCATAGCCACTACATAAATCATGATCATCATCCATCATGCATCACCATCTATGATCCATGACCATGATTGTGATAGATATTTTGAACAACAATGAGACCTGAGTTAAATCTACATAAAAGAATGACGATCCTTCCAACCAAAAGCTTTAAGATGATGAATTTATGAGTTTTCTATAAGATATATTTATATTCATCTTTCTCGTTTTTACTCAATATGGAACTTAGACTTACATTTGTATCGTGAACTTGTACATTATTGTTGGAAGTCCCACGTCGACTAGAGATAAGGCCAATTCACAATATATAAAGTGGGTGCAATCCTCATCTTACAAGTCAGTTTTGTGGGGTTAAGTTAAGCTTAAAGTCCACTTCTAACATGGTATCAGAGCCAAGTTAGAGCCTATCCTAGCGAACTTTTTTTGCCGGTTTTATAGGGTTGAGTTAGGCTTAAAGCCCTCTTCTAACACACTATGTTTTGGAATTTCTTGTTTGAAGGTTTTGATTGGTTGGGGGCAATGCTCATAGACGTGTTAAAGTGGGATACGTCTTCGTGGTTTTTAAGAAGCAATAATATAGTACCTGCTAAAGGGTTATAATTCATGTCTTCTAGTAAATAATTCAATGTGTGTGTTCACACCAATGTGATCGACTTTATTGTTTGGTACATGTATGATCCACTTACTAGGTCAACTCACGTTTTAACTGTTTTTTTCAAGCTGGTTTGACTAGTTTGAAATTAAAAATGAAAGGGGGAAATGATTCATTTATAAAAGAATATAAAATAAACTTCATTTATTAATTCCCATGAATGAATGTGTTTGTTATATTTAAAATGAACCAATGTACGTGTCCCACTGGTGTATTTAATCTTTATTCGTACTAAACTATTTTACTTTAATTTCTTTGTTTTCTTCAATATTGGAACACTATATTCTCTTTCAAGATCTTGAAGCCCGAAGGGTTCTTATATCTTTTAGATTGATACCTTTATAATTAGTTTTTTATAACCTGCTTTCGGAAAAATATATTGAGGTTTTTTGACATCCATTTCCGTAATAATTTTTTTTTGAATATATTAAATAATGCATAACCAATAAAAATAATAAAGATGGAACCTTTTGGGTTGAATTAGCCTATTTTATAGTTGATATTTATTTATATTTTGAAAAGTATATAATAAAAATAAAATTCTTAATTTTTTTTAATTGTATAAAGTTTTATTTGTCTGATCTATGACTTGAGAAATAAATGATCCTCTATGGGCTCTCTTATTTTCTTTTAATTTTAATTTAGTTAATTATTTAATGTATGATTTACATTTAAATTAAGTAAGAACGTAATTTTAATTTCTGACTTTATAATTAAATTATTTGAAGAGACACACCTATCCAAATTTTTGAAGAGAGATAATTCATTTATATGATTGAGGGAACATGCTTCAGAAATTATATCCTTTATTTTTTGTGAAACAAATTATTCCTGTTAAAGTGGCACAGTGAAATATCATTAACAAAATGGGCTCTGGCCCTTTTAGAGTAATACATAGAAACAGTAACAAGTACAAGTCCCGTAAAACATGAGATCATTTTTCGGATTTGTGTAAAAAATTATTTGGACTTTTAGATTTATATTATGACATGTAAAATACTTGTGTAATAATTTGATAGAGATATATAAAGCTAATACAGTAAATGTTGTTTATATTAATCAGTGTGTCTTATATAAAATATGAAAATCATAATTCGATTAATCGGTTTAAGTTTTATATTATATATAGTGTTGTTTTTCCTTGACCACCTCAATAACTATGATACTATTCAAATGGGATATAAATCAGCCTTTAATTATTAATTATAGGGTTTAATATGTTTTGGTCCCTTAATTTTCAATTAAAATTAAAATTAGTCATTCTTCAAAATTTTAGTCTAATTTAGTCCCCAAACTTTAGATATGTGTGGATTTAGTCCTTCTAATCAAATTTTGTTTAGTTCATTTGACGTTTCAGATGTGTTTCATGATAGTTTATTAGTTAACATTGAAGCTGAAATATGCCAAACAATGTTAACAACTCAATTACTATATGGACAATCGTTTGAAACGTCAAATAAATTTTACAAAATTTAAAATTTGGTTGAAAGGACTAAATCTAAACATTTATAAAGTGAAATGACTAAATTAGGCTAAAATTTCAAAGAGAGACTAATTTCAATTTTTAGTGAAAGTTGGAGGAACAAAAACATATTTAACCCTTAATTATTATATCAAGCAATAAAATTATTATTATTAACAGTCAAATAGGACTTTTTAAAGTCAAAACTTACCCTTTGAGCGAGGTGGAAGAATTTCTTCTTGATCGCTAAATAAACTCTTAATAGACCCAAATGAAAAAAATTAATGCAAAAACCAACCTTACTCTTACCAGCTAAGATACAAATTCTCAATTTCTAAATTTTTCTCTTCTTCTAGAAATAAAAAAAATGATCCAAACATGTTCTTGATTCCACACATAAAGTCTTTTTGTTTCATCTTGATTTTTCATGAAAAGGGGACTTTTATGCATAAGTTTCATAATCAGAGCTTGCTTAAGGTATTGAAATTCAGGTTTTGTGAGACCAATATAAGGTTGCCCTGTGCAGAGTTGACTGTAGCACTAGGAAATAAAAAAAAAAGTCCGAAAGAAAAAAAATGAAATGGAAATGTTCCAAATAATTAGGCAATTGGCATAATTTTTGTTTTTTATAGGTTGAAGTTATGGGCTATCGAATCGAAGTAATGGACCTGGAAATGATTGAAGGACCACAAGAAGTTGTGTGACGGTGAAGCCCATAAAAATGGTGGTTGGTGAGAAGGCCACTATATATATTTGGTCAATGGCGTGGGCCATTCAACAACTCACACAATCTTTCTCCATTTTCACTGTCACATTCACAACAGATACACAACCTTCACTATTGGATAAGCCATTGACATTTTCAAAATTCTTATTTCACAGTTTTTTTTTTTCTTTCAGAATTATGGAGAAAAGTTTTGTTGTTTTCTATATGCAGCAGACTCAGAAAATTTGTTACAGATGAGAGTAGTTTGCTATACCCGCAAACACTTTTCATTAGATTTACATTACGAGAAAATTAATGCTGAAATAAAATTATCTTTTAATATTTTTTTATTTGTTGAATTTTATCCTTTTTTAATTGTTTAAGATTTAGTAGCTAATGAAATTGAGTTCTACTGAGATGTTTTGATGGTGGGATTTTTTTTTTCTGGTGGATGATTGATATGAGCTATGGTTAGACTTTATAATAGGTTTTGATATTAATATAGATATTTATAGGTGATTTAACATAATAGTTATAAATAACAACTTAGTAGATGAATTTATGTTTCATTTACTGTCGCAAATGTGAATATAAATTCCATGTTGGAGTTAGTTTATTCTGTAAAACAGCAGTCATTCTTTAATTTATTCAAAAACTGTTGCAATAAAAAATTTTTAAAAAATTAGTGGGAAACGTTTCAGGTCTGTTTGAATAATTTAAAAAAAAAAAAAACTAATTGGAGAAAATAATAAAATTATAATAAATTTATAAATTAAAACTCGTTTATTAAGAGTTACGATCAGAATATTTCTGTAAATTAAATTGTATATAAAATAATTTTAATTCATAAAAAAAGTATTTTATTTTCATATTTTGTACTCGTTTTAGTATTTTTGAAGAAAAATATCTAAAAGTCAATTATCCAAACAACCTCTGTTTTGTTGGTTCATGCAACGGGTGATTGAATCTGGGTTTGTTTTGTGGCATTGTATTTGGATCAGACAAAAGCCCATGTTATAAGAATTTGGGCTCCAAGATAGACATGACATAGTGGGCCATTTCTTCTTACACCTCCATACACTTCATCCTGCATCCCTATACCCCTATACACTTGTGAAATTACCTATTTATCTTCTTTTTTTTCCCTTTAACTCATCTATTTCTTCCTCCTCCAGCCAGCACCTTCTCCTCCAGATCCTCTCCCCGGGTTGTCTTTCCACCACTTTACATCTCTTTTCTATCGAAAAATATATCATGGATTTTTAAATTTAGTATACAATATTTTTTTTATTTTATATTCTAAAATGTAAAATTCAAAATATAATTTTGAAATGCACAATTCAAAATACATTATATCCCACATTATATGTTTCAAAATGTCTCTAAATTGTATATTCTATAACATAAAATGAAAATCCTAAACTATAAGGAAGAATTGAAAAATTCAAATATATAGGGGTGCAAGATGAAATTATGGAGGTATAGGAAGAAATGGCCTCATGCCTGTCATCCCATAAGAGTCAAATTATAAAAAATGGGCTTATGTGTCTTGAGAAACTTAATTCAATTTAAATGGTTGCCTTTTTAATTCATCATCTTTATTTTATATAATTTAAATTTAATATTGAGACAAATTTTAATTTTTAAAAGTGTAAATTCTATTTTACATTTATGACAAACAATTTATATTATAAAAAAGATTATTTTAACTTTCAGCATTTTTTGAAATATTAAAAAAAAAATACAAAAAAGGTTATAGAGACAATGAATTAAGATTTTTTTTTTCAATGAATATCTGAATGAACAAAAGGTTGTAAAGACACTTCCATAGATGAATATCAAAGCAATTTGTGATGAGTGGTTCTAAATTAGACCATCTGCTAAATAGCTTATTCAAACAATTTAATTCTACAATGGAAGTGAATATTAGATTATCTACTAAAGACCATTAATTGTATTGAAATTTAATTAAACCGTATAGTGCATTTTGTTGTAACCGTATTAACGATTTTGTTTTCTTTTAATGGTGTTATGTTTTTTTCTTAGTTTAAGTTAGTGACATTTATAAGCTTAAATCTTGTATTAGATTCTATATGTAGAATCTCTCAATATTAATGTGTGTTTTCTTTCAATTTTATTGTTGTGTTTTCTTATTTGTTTGTATATATTAACTACTGGTGTTACCTCTCTGAATTCACAAAGAAAATTAAAATGATTTGAAATGGTTAGTTGATTCATTGGTACTTATTCCTCCAAGTTTGCAAATTCTTGACCATATAAATTGTTTTCAACTTTTGATTTTCAAATAACATTAAGAATATGACATTTTAAATTCGTTTAGAAAAGTCCAAGTCTTCTTTGGCCTTTTCTGTGGAAGTTTTTATAGATAGAATTCCTATGAAAGAAATGTGTTTCCATAAACCACGTTTTGTATTTATCTCAGATAATAATTTTAGATTCAACTAATTTGATGTCTACCTACACATTTTTCTCATTTTCCCATGTATTAAAGTTTATGCATGGCTACCATTATTATGACTTTCTTCTTCATTCCACTAGATTTTGTTTTTTGAATTATATATATATCTACGTCATATATATCTACCTTCTTCTAAGTAGAAAAACTAAGCAAATTGGGTTTCTTTCATGACTCACTTTTCTTAGGAAGAAAACAAAGCAAATTAGGTATCATTTATGGCACACATTACTAGGTCGCTTTGCCTAAAACTTTATAAAATTTGCAGAAAGACTTATATATAAAATTTATTTTTACAATTTTTATAGAAGATTTGTGAAAAAAGTTTCAAAAAATATAAAAATTCTATTGGTCACTTTACAAGTTGAGGTGATATACTTATCCAAGGTGGTGTATATGAGCTTGTAATATATGTGTTGAAGTGATAGCAATGCAATTTTAGTCTTTGTTGATCTCTAGATGCGTGTAAATGAGGTTATGGGTCAAACTCACAACTCTATTTTTGTCACTAAACTATTTCTTATAAAAATATAAATGGAATTAATTTTATTTTCATACAATTTTAGACAATATTTCATTGAGTTTTTTGCATGTTTTTAATATATCATAATCAACTTAGTTCTAATTTACATAAAATGGTAAATAAGCGATGTGATTTAAATTCTTAAATCATGACAAAATCGAGATCATTACATTAATCCACATATGTCTAATCCATATAAAATAGTATAAGAAAGTGGTTCAATTAATCTAGATTCTTAAATCATTATGAGATCTAAACAATCAATTTGTATAAAATGGCGAGCTTCTAAATGATATCAAGAATGGAGCATTAGTTGTTAGAACTTGTTTTTTGATCTCATTCTAATTTAAGAAGGTTTAAGAGGCATGATATTGTTCCATAGCCCTAAGATTCATTAAAAAACATAACTGCTTCAACACTCGTTATTTTGGTGTTAGAATCCTGAAAACTTTGCCAACATGATCATACATATGCATGTGTAATACTTGTTAGGTGGATACATTAACATGTATGTTTGGTTGGAGCATCCATTAACATGTACGTGTCTACACTTTATCAAGCAGACTTTTTTGTAGTATATCTTATTACTAAATTTCAAACCCATTTCTGTCTCAGATAGGTCATACCACTAATCATATCACACAAATATATATTATATACACAATAACTTTCATGTTAACATAGGCTCACGAGCGTCGTTTTCTTTTTACCGACAAACGCACATAATTAACTTTCAAAAGTTAGGTTATTCTGTTCCTTATCATCATGTGTGTATCAATTAATAATACACAAATCTTTATCCTATTTACTTCTCACCCCTGAAATGTATACAAAACTATAATGAATGAATAAAGGGCATGATCACTAGCATACTTCCGAAAAGGAAAAACTAGCTTCAATACTTGTGAAAATCGTTTCTGAATGCTCATTTTCCATGTTTAATATCAGTAACGATTGAGAAAATGTCTTTTTTATATGTACTAGCTGAACAAGAAAAAGCAAGAAAGAAATCGCAGTGTTGCAGAACTTTCTTATGTCTGCAAAACCTGTCTAAATTTGACCTTATTATAAAAGAAGTGGCTTCATAAATAAGATCTATATTTTTAGGGCATTGGCTAAAAATAAATACACTATTGAATTTAAATTGATGTGATAAGTTGGCCATATATTAAAGGAGACGAAATAATAATAAGTTAAATATGGTTTTAGTATCTCAACTTTGATATATAATTAGATTTGTCTATTTTCAAAATTTTGATACATTTTGATTGTTAAACTTTTAAAATAAATGAATATAGTCTTTTCAATCCAATTATGTTCATGTGTCATACGCGTTTTTCAGTTGACATGTAAAATGTAAAATAATATAAATAACTCAAATATTAGTATAAAATATATCTGACACGTAAAAAAATATATATTATAATTGACTTAAAAAAAATACTATTTTCATTCATTCTTAAAACTTTGAGATCAAAATCTCTCAAAATTTTATACAGGACTAACTTTAATTTTGTCTCAAAATCGTGAGTAAACGAATGTTTAAGCCATAACAATCATAAAAATAATGGAGTAAACCCGTGTTTGAAAATGTAGGTTTTTGATTGAAAAAACTGTACATGAGGCATCCCTTGCGTGTGGCTTAGCTCATGTTTACTCTGAGAGAGAAGGCGTAGAAAACAATCCAAGGTGAAGTTATTTTCAGAGAAAATTGAAAATTGTGTTGAAGAGACGACATGAACAATAATAAACCATAGATTCATGAACCAATACTACTCTGCAACACCTTTGTTTACTAGAAAACAAAATAAAGTTAGCCCCCTTTGAATAAAGAACTCTATCTATCACATCATAATTATATATATTTTTCCTTTTTCCCTCTCCTCTCTTTATCTTTATCTTTTTCCCTTGTCTCCAATTCCACCTTTCACTATTGACATTGATTAGTAACGCTCACTCCCATCTCTTTCATTTTTTTCACTTCAATAGTTAAATCATCATAATGCCCAAAATTTCAAATGACCTCCTCTATCCCTGTTCCAAAACCAGACAATAACAACTTTCACTTTCAATCCTTTTATCAGTACTTTCAGATTTTTTTACATGTTTATGCTTCACCTGTAATCAAAGAACAAAACATATATACTGGGGTTTTCTACCAGAACAAACACCAACGTTTCTTTTTAATTTAATTAGTGGTTGAGATGGTGATGATGATAATATATTTTCTACTAAATTAGCACAAACAATTCAAAGTTAATTAAGTTGACTCTGGAGCAGTCTTTTTCAAAGTTAACTGCTAACTCCTAACATGTGCCTGATAAAAGCCTTTTAGCTTTATACTACTATATATATATATACTTCAAAATAATTTTTTTTTATTGGAAAGGTCTGATTCTAAACCACCTAAAAACCCTAATTGAACAAAGCATTGAGAAACGTTGTTTCCCTTGAAGGGGACATTACATTATGAGATGACCTAACAGAAGAAACTGGGTGCGAAAAAAATTGTAAAATTTGACCTTGTCAATCATATATAAATGCATGGTACTAAAATTTCATTGAAATGCTTTTGATGTGATTTGATATATTTTGGTGCAATGAGACCCCACAATGGGGGCTGCATATATGCTTTCATTTTATCACACAATCGCACGTGAAGAGCTTCCCAACCCCTTAATTTCTTTTGACATCATCAACTATATATATATAGTTAACACCACTCCCTCATAAAGTTTATTCAAAGTTTTGCACATCCCAACCATATTATGCTAAGATGGCCGACTAACCCACGCCAAAACTTTATTAAAGCTCTTGCACATCATTTAACAACACTCACCCTTTTACTTTTGCAATCTTTTTCGATCAATACCAACAGTGCTCACAAAATATCATCATCTCCAACAACAACAACAGTCTTGTCAATTTTCCACCCCGAATAATGAATTTTGTACAGTCAATGAGATTTCTTTGCCAAATTGTGGAGATTAATTAACATCCAAATTCGCATATCAAGTAGCCATGCAAATGGAGTCGGATTTGTTAAGAATTCAAGTGTGAATTTAAGTTCTATAGTGAGTGAAAATGAGGAAGTAAAGAATTATACAAGGGTAAAGACCCATAAATCCATTCTCTTAAGGTTTTTGATTGAGAGTGGTATCAATGTCTTATATAGCTGGACTCAGGTCTCATGGGTGTGGTTGAAGTCTCACATCGACTGAATAAACCAATTCACAATATATAAGTGTCGACAAACATCTATTTATAAATTAGTTTTATGAAATTGAATTAAGTTTAAAACTCGATCTCTGGCTGAATAGTTACTGATTTTTTTTATTGATTTCAAAATTGTGAAAACTATGGATGTTGTTTTCATGGTATTCAACATTTCTGGGTAGAAATAAGAGATAGCAATGGCAAAGGAAGGAGTCAAAATAAATAATAAATGTGGATAGTCTCTCCATAAAATAACAGAGATCTTGGGGATTTGAAAGACCATTGATATCCTTAAAAAAATTGGAATTCTTGACTGTGTGAGGACCAATTGAAAAATATAGATGGCAGTTGTGCAATAATTCTTAGACCACTCTGAATTAAGTTCAAAATATTGATATGTACTGGGATAAGCATGAGGAAAAATAAATGTGCTAAAGCATTAGTTAGCAATCAAATCTATGTATGGTATGAGAAAACTTTAAAAATGTCTGAAGACGCTATTAATTAGCTTGTACTTCTGGAATGTTTTCTTCTAACTGTGTCGTTACTTTTTTTTTTTTTTTTTGGAACTAAATATGAATTATATTTTTCAAGTAAACCATCAAAGTGGGAATGGTGCATGTTACTATTTGTAACATGTGAATGTTTATTTACGATCATAACCATTTTTTTCCAACTTTTTGGATGAAAAAGAATAAGTACAAAAAACACAATATTTCTAAAAACATGTGACATTTGCATCAAGTAATAGAAAGTTTTTGAATATATTTTGTGAGCTATTTTGGTATGAGAGACAGATTTTCAAAGTGGGAGATATGAAGTTTGGTGGGATAAGTATTTAGAATTGGTCAAAGTTTCGACTTTAACAAAGATGTTGGGTGCAAGACTCACTACCACCTTCGCAAATACCATGTCTTGTCCCTTTCAACTGAAAATATTGTTGTCATCTTGTTGGAGAGGTTGATGACAAACGCATTATAAAGGAGAGGAATCAAGTCTGTTATCATTTTCTATTACATGCTTATGTATAAACAAGAAATTAACTCATTAATAGTTGTAATTATGCATACTTCCTTATATAGATTATGTAGGTTAGAAGAAGTAAGAGAGAAAAATAAAGTGAGAAGTAGAATGAAAATAAAGTGGTTTGGTCCAAAGAAAATAAATTGAAAGTTAATTTTTTAAAACAATTTAATTTTAATCTTGTTATTCTTGCTAATTTTTTTTTATAATTTAATTGCGCCTTTGTTCATATAAATTTGATAAGATTTAGAGATAATAGTATACTAGATAGTAACTATGCTTTTCGGCCCAATGTTTTAAGACCCAGCCTGATTCCTATGCCATGTCATACCAAAACATTGGTCAATTCTCATTGGGTCAAAGTTTTTCAACTTAATAAGTTGGCTCAGATAATTTTTTATAACCTTAATAATTTATTTTGAAACTGAAAAATTAGAAGAAACGTAATTTTTAAAATAAAAAATTTATTATTTGTTGAAAATTTTGACATTTACAACTGACAATATCCCAAATGAAACCTATACCTTTTGTAAAGATTATAAACTCTTCTTATCTAATATAGAAATGAAAGAAATTAATTGTACGTCCACTGTTTTGTCAAGAGTACTATAGTCAAAAGATGACATTTGTCATACTGTGTTGATTTTTTTTTTCTTTTTATATAAGGAAGACAATCAAAGAGTACCTTATTATATTATATTTTTCTTTTATGTTGATGATTTTTATTGATAACTTGTTTTCTGCCTTTTATTGATATTAAGTTTTGTGAATAAAATCAACCTTTACATAACTTTTATCTTGTTTAATCTTCTAGTTTATGTTGTTTTTACATTGTTTCGTATTTTAGTTGTTTTATGCTTTTTTACTTCTAATCTCTATTATGAGTGTGTGAAATAAAATAATAGAAAACAATTCTGGTGAAGGAAAACAAGCTGAAACTCAAGGAAACATGATTGGACATGAAAGATTGACTTTTACACAAATATCCATGTCGAGGGGCACCGAGATCAAGTCCAGCACTGCAAACATCGAGAAAGGACTCACCTATATGTATATACTGCCTTGGACCAACCTTGGAAGGACAAAAAATGACCATTGGGCGCCAGGGTCACTCGCTGGTCGAGCTGGTAGCTCGTTGGGCGAAAATGATAGACCAGAACTGCAGTATTTGAGTCGCTGGGTGAAAATATGGCTCGCCCAACGAGTTACATGTCCGTGAACGTCGATTTTAGGTCTCGCTGGGCGAGTGTGACGATGCTGGGCGAGAATATCGACCCCAATACGCGAATATGGTTATTTAATCATGTTTCTACGAGAGTATTATGAGATTCCTCATTTTTCAGGAATAGAAACACCTTGGGTGCTTGGGAGAGACTCTTGGAGGCTATTAGGGGTGTTGGAAAACTCTCTCTTCTCCTTCTTGGGTTTCTTTCTTCATCCATGGAGGTTTTACCCCTTTTGGGTTGGAGAGGATGATGGGCTACAAAATTGGAGGCGGAGATGCGAATGGGAGGTGTAATTGGAGCATGAAACAGTATTCAAGAACCTTGGGAGAGGGATTATTTCTACTTTATGGTTCCAATTTCTTCCCTACTCTTCAATTTTGTAAAACCCTAGGTTCTCCACCATGGAGAGCAATTTCTATTTGTTGAGATTAGATGTAAAACATTAAATTCTTGTGTAAAATTGTGTTGTTAATTTATATGCTTTTCCAATTCATGTTAGTATTTGATTTCTGTGCTTAATGCTTGATGTGGATTGTTCCCATGCTTGATTTGTGATTCTTGAGGTGTTGGGAAACATCTTTAGAATCTAGATTTGAAATTAAATACCTAATGGATGCTTGTATCTAGGAATAGAACTTGGTTCATTAGTAATCTTAGATTCTTGAAACTAATGCATGATTTCACTTGTTGAGGATTCAAGGAATTGAAACTTGATGAATAATCATAGGCTCAAAGGCTCTAGGAATAGGATTTGTGTATTCTTGTGAATTGATTTTAACATGAATATGGAATTGGGATAATTTAGAATGCACGAGAATGAAATGGTTGAAGTTGACAAATTGTAAATACACTATGTTAATTTCTTGTTGCACACCAATTGTTTCATAAAATACAAAAAGAGTTTCCATTATGTTTATGTGAACTTTGTGTCTAATTGAGTCATGAATTGCGAGAGTTATCATGTGTTGCACAAGTCCCTTAGAAGAGAATGATAAAATACTTATTACTTGTTATGTGCGACCGGTGTGCACTTGCCGTGTTGGTTTTTCACTAACATTTATGTATACGATTAATATATTTGTTTTTGTTTATAAAATAAAAGAAAAATATTTTTAACCATAAATTGTTTTTTACACATTGTAGTACTTATCAAAACATCCTACTAAATATTTTTAAATCTTTATCTTTACTTCAAATTTTCAAATGCAACAAAAATCATTAAGATAGAAAAATTTATATGTAAAAATCTTCCTAAATCGGTGAGATCTCCAATAAACTCTCTTAATATTATACATTTACGTCGAAAATGTCGAAAATATTTAATGAGAGGTAATGTCTAAATCACAATATACATACTTAATAAAATAAAACAATTGAAAATTGATTTTATTTCTGATTCATGTAAAATCTTTAAGAAATTCTCAATCCGAGGACATCAAACATGAAAATTGTAGAAATCTTAATAGAAAATGACATTATATATCCAAATCTCGATAATGATAGACTCTAATTAACTTCAATACTATATTAAATAATAACGCTTAATTCAATCTCACTAAAGTGGGTTAATAAAATTTTAAAACAAAGACAGTGTGAAATTAAATTTAATAATATGAATAGAAGAAGTATGTGGTATGATAAATCCATCTAAAATATCCACATAATGTAAGGTCCAATTCAATATTCGTTTATCTTGTAGTTAAAATATGTTTAGGTTGGTCGAGCTCATGGACCTCTGAAATAACCTATCTAATTAAATAATAATTATATTCTTTTAAAAAAGATTATATCAAAATAACGTTTGTTTTTAAGCTTTTAAAAGTGGAGAATGTTCTCTCTTCCTTTTCTTTGAGGTTCTGGTACTGTGAACACATAAAAAATGTTCTTGATTCTTGAGTTTTAACAGGAAAAGAGGAATCGAACTAGTTTTCTAGATGTTTCTATGTTGTACTTTGAAGTTGTTGATTTTGGCCATGATCGATTTGCGATACGAATAATTTCCAAATTTTGCTAAATCTGATCAGCACAATCAAAGCCAGCCATGCAAAGAACGAGAGGTTTAAACATGGTCACATGGAGCCAAAAAAAGTAGCAAATATTCTTCTTGTTCCCGCTTCAGATACCACTCTCATTTAATTACAACCATCTTTCAAACGATGAAATTTTAAATCACATCGTACACAACATAATCACTTTATACAATTCTTTACAAGTCTTGCTCACAACTTTTTAAATACTCAGAAGTTGAACAGATGCGAAAAACTACAAAACATTAATAGTGTATGATGAATAGTAAATCAAACACTGTATTTGTCTAAAACTAATGAGTGTGTTCTTATCTTTGGCACCAATTTAAAAGTAACTCATTAAGAAAATATCCACACTAGAGAGGACCCACATTTCCTCATCTTCAACTCATAGGATATATATATATATATATATATATATATATATATATACGTTCAAACTTCAACTACAAGTCCAAATTTCCTTACCTACCGACCCCAGTAACCTAAAATTCAATATTTTGGATGAGTTCTACGTAAATTTTCAAACCAGTGTTGTGTATTCGATGCTGAAAATAATAGGGTTGGACGAAAATGTTTCTCTTTCCTCCTTTTTCTCCACGTACGTATCATTTCATTTTCATGCAAGGTCTTTTTCCTGTAGTTTTATACAGGAAATGGATATGGTATAGTAGAACACGTCAATGAAGAATACACGAAGTTCTTCAGGGTTTACATGCATACAATAATTACGTAGTATATGATCCAATCAAGTGGATCTTATTTGGATTCTTCATAACGACAATCAGAAAGATATATGGTGATTTATGATTGATATATATATATATATATATATATATATATATATATATATATATATATATATATACTTTTTCCGTGTGTATTTGGTTTGAATAATTTATTTTTACAACTTAATAAATAAAATATTAAATAGCTTTGAAAAATATGTGTTTGTTTTTTACTTCATAAACTATGTAAATTTGACAACGGTGAAAGAAAGAACAGAGTTTTTAATCGTCATTTTCTGAAAATGATGTACTTGACAAACGTGTCAGAGCTCAAATACGAGGAAGAGATGGCCACCACTGGGTCGAGTCCTCTCTGACAATCACAGAAGAAACAACACTGAAGAAAAAAACAGAAAATGGAAAAGGGTGTTGTTAATCAACTTTTCAAATATTAATTACTTATTAAACACACTTCTATTTATAATAACTTTGAAAGTACTAATTAGTAAAATTAATTAATCATTGTATTCGTAGCTATTGGATTCGTAACCGTCAATAACTCTCTCTGCAAGATTGAACCTATCCGCTTACTTGCGTGTTGTGTTGAATTTGAAAAATTCGATAAAGTGGATTTGAAAGTAAAAAATTAGGTGAACGTGTAAGATTTAAGATTAATAAATGATAGAATAAATTTCACAAATTAAAATTTATTATAATTTTTTATGCATAAAAAATTAGATTTTGATAATAATTATTTTATTGACTAATACAATTTTTCCGTAAATCTTCTTCATTTAGCAAAGTTTATAATCAAAATTTGTCTCAATTTCTATAAAATTTCACGTTGATTTTCACACTTCGTGCCCATGCCCCTTTCTATTGCAAGGAAACAAACATTGTAACTACATGATAAACATTGTTATATTAGTAAAATAATATAATACATAAATGTAGAAAGAATAAAATTTTCAAAAAAAAAAAATTAATTGTTTATGTTCACACTAAATAAGACCATAACAGTTCACAAAATATATGTAATACTGAACTAATTTAAATTTAAATGATATATATATATATATATATATATATATATATATATATATAACTTAGATTTTCTTCCTTTATCTACCTATGGTTTTTATTTGTTTTAAGAAATGTAACTTAACTTTTCCGAGTGTTGAGCTACAATAACTAATCTTTGGCATTCTAATTGATGTGTCATGTATTTTTTTTCTCATATGACGCCATTTTGATACTTTATTTATAAAGTTTCTATTATTTATCTCTTTGAAATTATCTTTTAAGTAAAAGTCAATCTCACATGAAAAAAAATTAAATAAGCTCTTAATTTAATATAAAATGTATTTTAATGGTTTTTAAAAAATGTTAATGTCTATTTTATGAGAAATAATTTGGAAATAAATTTTAGAGAATTTTAATTATATTCAATAATTGTACACCCGTTCTCGTTTATAAAGAAAGAAAATTAACTTCACACAACATTACATTTTAGTAATTTATTGGTAATAATTTTGTTGAAGTATCCGCGGACACCATGCGGCAGAGAAAGAAGACACGCGACGAGCAGCGCGAGTGGGTGGAATCTGAGGGTGGGCCTGCACTTTGCGACAACCCTAGCAAGTGAGTGTGTCGAAGAGAAGGGAGAGCCACTCGACCTTCCATCTTCATCTTTCGACACGTGCCGACGCGATGTGCTGGGCCACTCTTCTTTTTCGCAAAGTCGCGCACGTGGGGCACCCTGGGACCCACCTCACTTCTCCATTAGTGCGTTTCCAAATCCCACCACGTGGCTTCATCTCAACCGTTCTTACTCCTTCTCATCTTAAAGCAAAACAAGATAAGGAATATGTTAACCTGCACGTGCCTCTATTGTCTACTTTTCCCTCCTTCGCTTCAGACCTTTCGATCAAACTTCTAATCTTCATCCTTTGCTTTATCTTTCGGTTCATTATGTTGCCAACGCTCTATCAACCTCACCAACAACACTAATTTAGTGCATGTTATTATTGTACTCAACACCAAACTCCTACTATCAAATTATCAAATTATCTTAAAACAATTTTTTTTTATTCCTATTTACTTTAATTAATTAATTAATTATTTGTATTCTTCTATATATCTTTCAACTTTTATCATTTTACAAGGTAATAATATTATTACCACATTTTTAACTATCCACACACACACACATCTAATATTCGTATCATATACATAATATAACAAATTAGATTGCTATAACTATTTATTTACAATAGTTTTATTACATTAAAAATGCATACTTTTTAGTAAATTATCCAAACTTTTTCATTACTCCTCGCCTGTTTAATACGTAAAAAGTGTACACAAATTAATGAGGTAATTTAAAATGAAAATAAAATGTTAATTGCTGACTCGTTTCACGATAATGAGTTTAAATATTCATTTAATCTTGTCGATAAATAGACTGCAGAATGAAAGAAAAAAAAAATAACATAAAGATTATAAAACTAAAAATATTCTTAAAGGAAAGAATAAATGTAACTGTTACTATCCTTTGTTCACTCGGTCCTTCATGTTTTTAGTATATTATTTTATTTCATTCCTCTTACTACTTTGTCATCAATGGTAACAAAACAATAGCAAAATTTTTCGCATGCACGAAATTTTTTTTAATTAGTCTTTTAATTCATGTTTTCATATAAAAAATGTTAAATATCCTTCGGTATTTTTAGTCGTAATTTTATCTTAATTTTTAAAAACCTAATGCAATTTAGTTATTTTTATTAACTCTATTGAAGTGTATCAATTATATTTTCATCAAAAATTGACATTAAAAATATGTTCAATACACCACCAAAACAAATCATCATTTAATTTTGACAAAAAATCATTGATTTCTTTCAAAAAAATTAATAAAAAGAATTAAATTGCATTAAATTTTTAAATTTAATAATGTAAATTATAACCCCTTAAAATATTAATTATTAATTATATTTCTATATATAATTATATCCTAAATAATAAAATCATAATAGAAATATATGTCATTTTTTTATTTTTAGTAATTGAATAGAAATATATTTAATGTTTCATTTATTTTAAATAAAATTACAAGATATTATATTTTTTATTGACATTTATAATACTTCATAAATATAATATTTTTATTCATAGATTTTTGCAAAAGATTATTATACTTGTAAAATAACTAAATTAAAAAATTATATAAATATTTATTTTATTATATTTTATATATTTATCTATAAAAAATAATGATTATTTTAAAGAATTAAATTTTACATTATTAAAAAGCTAATTAAATATAAAAAATTACAAACATTAATAATTTTATCTGCAACTGATAATATGGTATTAAAATTTGATTATTGTGAATAATATATTATATAACAATATTAAATTATTTACTTGTTTGAAGTTTAAATTTCTCGACATGAAATTGTTTTCTAATATTTTCTTCATTAACTAATTATTGAATTAATACTTATTAATAAATCGGAGAGAGAATATTGTAATACTCAAAAGTATATCGTAAAAAAAGTGGTTAATGATTCTATAATAAAAATTAAAGGCATGCATTATTTAATAATTTTAAAAAAGAAAATAAAAAATAGTCTATAGTAAGGGTGTAAGTTGAAGTTGGTTCATAAAAAAGTCACACAAATTTTCAGTTTAGTTGGATGGGCAATATTGCTACAATTAGTCCATCATATTTTGGATATTTTGTCCATTAAATAAAAACTTAAATAAACAATTTTTAATGAATAATTAAGTTATATTTTCTGTAGTAAAATTGTAACTCTGCCTATCGAATGAAATATACGTGTTTCATTAATCTGTTTTGTTAAAAACATATTTTCCCTTAATTTCCTGAAAAAGTCATTGAGAAGAAAACTATTATACTAAAATAACCAAATCTAAATACGCACCAAATCGACCGACTCAATGAAAATCTCATTTTAAATTAGACTCACTCAGCCTTTCAATTTTTTTAACAACCTAATTATAGGATTTTGGCATCTCGTCAATTTTTTTATTTAAAAAATGTATTCTTATTAATTTATTTGTATCAGAAATTAAATTTATTTTATCACAACTATAAACTATTTTATATCTTATCATAATAAAATAAATATTTTAAATCATATAACTAATAAACCATTTTTATTTAAAATATTTAATAAACTTTATTTATTATTTTTAATTATTATAATTTATAGGCTCTTACACCCAAACCCAACTTTTGAAATCGTTATCTAAATTTAATAAAAAGTTAAAAAAGAAATTAATGATAATTATTTTTCGTTAGTCTTTAAGGTTCTGTTCGCTTTAATGGATGATACTGTATATAATGATTTGAGGATGGATTTAAAAAAAATTTATGGTCGCATGGCATGATTTGAAAGAAAAATCAGAGATAGATTTGCAAATAACTTTCAAAAATTCATCCCACCTATTTTGCAATGATTTGAGTAGATCAGTAAACATTTCTCACTTATACCCTCTATAATTTTATATAAATATATATCTGCTAATATAATTATTAATCATAATATACTATTATTTAATCTATTTACAATAAATATTTTATTGTATGTTATTAATTATTAATAATTTTAATTATTTATTTACTACTATATTATATTTTATATATATACATATATTATTTATTATTATTAATTTATTATATAATATATATATATATATTATATAATAAATTAATAATAATAAATAATTTTATTTAGAAATGATTATTATATTTTTTTTTCTAATTAATAATTCATTTATTGAAAAAAAAAAATATATATATATATATAATAATTATTTTTAATAATGTATATAATATTTAATAAAACTAAAATTTGTATAAATGTCTATAATAATTAATAATAGTAATAAAAATTTTGTTAAGATTTAATATTTTATTTTATTCAATAATAATATTTTTATTTTTATTATTGATGTTTTAATGTATTTAATAATTTATAATAATAAATGATAATATATTTGAACTTAATAATTAGTTATGTATAAAATAATAATTAATATTAATAATAATAAAATATATGAATATGTATAATAATTAAAATGTTGTTAAAAATAATAATATATATAATTATTATTATTTAAATTTATGTATAATAATTAATAATATATATATATATATATATATATGTATATGTATGTATATATATTAAAATATTGTTAAATTTTAATATTTTTAACTCTTCTAATAATTATTTAATTTTATTTTTATCATTAGGACTAATTTGGCAATTTTAAAATTTTATCTATTAAAACTTTTTTTTTATCTATCACATCACTCAAATCATTCACTAACTTCTATCAAATTTATCTTCAAATCTAATTATTTTAACCTCTAAATCTACTCAAAAAACCACATATATTCATCAACTCAAATTCATAGAAGTCCATCTTCACACTCTCCCTCAAATTCATCTACAAATAGGAACACGGCCAAAAGTCTAGAAAATATCAATTGCAAAAAAAAAAAAAAAAAACCAAAATTTTTCGTTTAAACTTCGTTAAAAGTTATCTTTTAAAAAATAATATTACGTATCTTTGAGATTTAATGACGGATGAAGCTATAAATAACTTTGAATAAAGGTTCCTGAAACGACAACGGTTAATGTTATAACCTTGTTGTGTGTAATTTTTTTAACTTAATACATTTTCTTATATTTTAGAACCCTGAATTATACACTCACATTTGGACAAACAGTCACAAATTCACTATTCTAAACAAATGAATGAATCAGTACATGGTTATAAAATATTTGGCCCAAGTTGTTCTAACATATTTCCAATGCTTTTGAGTTAAGTAGTTATGAGCCATCGAAAA
>Ga0214545_1005500_pt1 | contig 22828 bp, 10 predicted proteins | sample CNSS4metaG_FD_160064 | JGI IMG/M metagenome (GOLD analysis project Ga0214545, IMG submission 160064) | Root nodule microbial communities from cowpea collected in UCLA plant growth center, Los Angeles, California, USA - CNSS4 | ecosystem: Host-associated > Plants > Roots > Nodule | place: USA...
GAAATGCAAAAGCTTTTACAACAACAAATGCATACACAAATGCAAACACAGATGGAGTTTTTCAAGACACAAATATTTCCTGCATTAAAGATATCTTCACCACCGTCTGTCATGAAACATGGCGAGAAGAAAATATGAAGATGATGATTTTTTTTTTTTGTTTCTAAACACATATTTTAATGATGTATGTTGACAATTGTGAAGACTACTTTCATTATGTTCATCAATTTGCTAGGAATTAGCTAGGATTTAGCTACAACCAATTTGCTAGAGATTAGCTAAGGTTTAGCTACAACCAATTTGCTAGGGATTAGCTATGAATTAGCTACAATCGATTTGCTAGGGATTAGCCAAGGATTAGCTACAACCAATTTGCTAGGGATTAGCTACAACCGATTTGCTAAGGATTAGATCGGGATTAGCTACAATTAATTTGCTAGGGATTAGCTAGGGTCTAGCTACAACCGATTTGCTAGGGATTAGCTAGGGATTAGCGACAAAGTGGTTCTCTAGCTACTTAGCTACCTATATTTTAGCTACGGCATAGTGTCTTCGCTATTTCCTCGCTAATCCCTCGCTGAATCGTTTTGCGAGAGATTAGCTAGGGATTCGCTAGGGATTATTCCCTCGCTAATATGCAATTTTCTTGTAGTGTAAATTGTAATGATATTTTGTTGTTTTGCAATATATATAAGAGAAAATATGAAGTATGCAGTTGTTGAGCCACAGTACTAGAGTTAAGCCATGGAAGTAGAAAAGACAGGACAACATATTTTGACTTTCTAACTGAGCACAACAAATGGAGCCAAGCCTCATGAGGAAACCTTCTTTGCATTGAAATATGGAGCACATATCCATGAGGCTAAGCAGCAAGGAAAACCCTCCCAAGAGGGAAAGGTCACGTGCTAAGCACCAAGACAAGGGCCTGAGCTGAGAAGAAAACCCACCTGTGAAGAAACCCCTATGGTTGAGCACTGCCGAAAAATTCTTTTAAATAAAGACCTTGGCTCCTCATTAGAAGCATTGAGTGGAGGCTAAAAAAATGTAGCAGTAGGGTAGAATAGGGTCTGTGAGGCATAAAGGAGATCCTTTTAGTGTAGATCTTATGTGTAGATGTTGCTAGAATTGTATTGTAATATTCTATGAGTAGTTGAACTCCCTCGTGTTTAGGTTTGATGTAATCAATTCTGATTATATTCACTTCTACTTCTTAGATGTTTATCTTTGTTTTCATTTAATTCTTTGTGGTTTGATTTATGCTTAATGATGACTTTATCACTCATATATTTAACTGGTTTGGATTGCATTGGGAAACCGATCTCAAACTATGGTCCAATCAAATCATCATACATGTATTAGTGCTTATTCAAGTAGCCAGAAGGGATGCTAGATGAAAGGGTCCTGCATATGGCAAGGATTCATTCAAAGAGTCTTGCACATTAAAGCAAGGATTCATTTTACCAGGAGTTGAGGAATCACACTAGGTTTGAAGTCCTTAGGTTCTAGTGTATCAGGGATGAACCTAGATTTATATAGAAAGAATACTTCCACAATATTGAATGATTTGCATAGTAAGTAAACAAGATGGTAGTGGTGTAGTAGAAGATGAGATGAAATCAATTAATAGGCCCTATTACACTCAATTTATCTAATTACTACCATCTATTTTTACTTGCACTCTTTATCAAACCTAAAAATCAAACTACCGATATACTTGTTAAATCCTTGTGGATACGACACTTGTTGATACTACTACGTACCAATACACTTGCTGGAAAATGATTGTTGAGAAACAGTCATCAATTGCCCTTGTAGTTTGGTTTTTGGTTGAAAATTTGGGTTTAACATGAATAATAGATGGAGTTACGAATTTTCACACCTCATCTTGGTATGTCAATTGTACCTAAAAGGAATAATCATCACGAGTTTGGAGGGGTAATTTTCTACTATGGATTAAAAGTTTTTAATGATTTTGACATTCTTGTTGGAATCCTCAAGTGCTTGGTTTTCCATTCTTATCAGCTAGTGTTTTTGTCAGTTATGCTTTGTGTCATGCAGTATTTACCTTCTTACTGTCAAATTCTATAGCAATATTGAAAACATGGGCCTATAATCTTTAGTTGCTTTCCAATGATTGATATATAGGGAAATGATTGTGAATATTATACGAAAAACATGTGAATATTCAATTTTCCATACTCCTTCGTTGAGGCAATATGATCTTTAGATACATGGGAGAATCTTCTAATTTTTTACATAGTGTGTTTGAAAATTCCATGATGTTGAATAATTTTTTTCCTTAGTGAATGAAAAATTTCTTTGCTTAGATGGAAAAGTTTAATGATTGTTTTTGCACTTTCTTTTGATTATTCTTTATAATACTTTTAAGCTAATTAGGGCAAATAAAGGTGGGGAGAAAATTCCTCATTTATATGAACTTTAAAGGGAATCAAAACCTTATGCTTTTACTTGCAAATTCAACCTTGCTTTGATAATGCTCAAGTTTCTAAGTGTTGAATTCCATGGTATTATGTATCATCTCATAGTGTAAAAAAGAACTTATATCAAGTACTTATAACTAGTGAGTTGGCTTGATTTTATGCATTTCTTCAATTGATTATATTGCATTTTCTACTGATTAATACATCTGAAAAGAAATAAAACCTTTATTGGACTATCATACATAATAAGATGTTAATTATCCCTATTTAAAAGATTTATCTTCTCATTGTGGACAATGTAAGAACTTATCAATTTATATGTGTTAATATGTATGCAATACTATTATATTTACATTTCATTAAGTACTATAATACTTTGATTGATATGTAGTAGTTTATCATTTATATACAAACTTAACTTTGTATAACGCGAATTTATCATGATATATTTAGGATTGTCATCATTAAAAAGTAAATCTATAAATAAACTACACATGTCCACGTTTAGGATTGTTAATTATGTAATAATTTGAAATCATAAGAAAATAATGAAATAAATATCATAACCATACAATAAATATTTATAAATAATTTTAAACGTAGTTGTTCATAATTCTTCTCAATTGCAATTTCCAAAAACATAATAATGTACCACACCAAACAAAATATTGTTCCATCATATTACAAATGTATATCTACTATATATTTAAGAAAATGTTAGTATAATGAAGTTATTGAATTAGACATTGTCATTCATTAACATCTGTCCAAAATTGAGGTCTTTTTGGTTTTTTTGTTGTTGTTTGTGTTTTATTACGTTATAACTTTGCATTAATTGGTGATTGACGTTGACAGACATAAATTAGTATTCTTCTTCTCCAAGCCAAGCTATTTTAAATGTGGGTTGCTGCCCGAAGCATAATTGTGGTTATTTTCTTCGTGCATCCTTCTTCTTCTTGATGAAGGTTTGAATTTTTCTTACTATTGCTTCTTTTCCTTCATGAATCGTTCTTCTTCTTCTTCTCCAAGAAAAGTTATTTCCGTTCTTCTTCCTCCACAAAAAGGCAATTTTACAGAACCAGAACAAAACCTTTCGGCCTCAAGGTTAGTTCTCCTTCTTGGCTTTTTTTATTATTTTTTTTTCTTACTTTTTGAAAGCCATTTTCATACTTGCTCTTACTTTTTCTTCATGAAAGCTTTAATTTTTTTGAGGTTTTTTATGTTGAAGATGGTTTCTCTGTCCATCTTCTTCTTCTTCATGAAGGTTTGAATTTGTTTTATTTTGTTGTTCTTCTTCTTCATGCATCCTTCTTCTTTGTGTATCCTTCTCCTTCTTTGTGAAGGTTCTATTTTTATTTTTTTTTACTTTTTTTCTGTTGAAGATGATATCTCCGTGTGTTAGTATTTTTTGAAAGTCGAGTTCATATTTCTCTTCTTCTTCGTGAAAGGTTGGATTTTTTTACTTCTTTTGAGTTGACATTGTGTCATCGTGGGTTTGTAGTTGTTGAAAGTTAGTAGGTTGAGTTTTCTTTGTTCTTCTTCATGGTCTTCTTTACTTTTTTACTTCTTCATGGTCTTCCTTTTCTGTGGGTTGTTGTTCATTGTGTTATTTATTTTTTTACTTCTTATGCGGCTTTCTTGTCATGAAAGGTTATGTTTGTAACTTTTTTTCTGTTGAACATGTTGTAGTCGTGACTTACTATTTATTGAAAGCCATGTTCAGATTTCTCTATTGTTTTTTATGGTGTTATTTATTTTTCTTTTGTTTCTTTTGTGCTCCTTCTTTTTCTTCAATAAAAGTTTAATTATTTTGAGGGTTTTTGTGTTGAAGATGGTGTCCCGTGGATTAGTACATTTTAGTGTTGAAAGTCAATAGCTTGAGTTTTCTTTCTTCTTCTTCATGGTCTTTTTCTACTTTTTTTTTTCAGGGTAATGATGAAGTATGGGAAACTACAAACGACAATTATTGAAATAGCAACTTTATCGCTCCTATTGTATAGTGATAGAAGCTCAAAAGTTGGAGAGCTATGTGCCCTCTTGGATGGAGAAGATCTCCAATAAACCAAGGTATTCAATAGGCCAAGGAATCGAACAAAAATTCAAGTAAGAAATCACGTCTCCACATAGTCGAGGTCAATGCATGAATCCAGAAGGATGTCTCTACAAAGCCAAGGTCATTGCAAGAAGCCAAAAGGATGTCTCCCTAGGTCCGATGCCACTAAGGGTAGTTGGTTGATGGTTCAAGATTTGCAAGGATGTCACCCTAGGATAGACCTCCTTGTAGCAAGCTAAGATTGAGAGGAGAATATTCCTCCCTGTAGGAAGCTAAGATTGAGATGATAATATTCGAGAATATAAAGGAGAATCTTGGAGAAAAATCTCATTACATTTGATGAATATAAACTAGATTAGGAGATATTATTGTTGTTATTTACTAATTATCTTTTGATTAGATTATTTGAGAGTATTTGATTATGTATATCTACAAAAATTGTACTTGACTTGCTTATAAATAAAAGTGTTACTCCCACGGTCAAGGGACAAAATTATTTTGACTTAAGTGAGTCATTAACTAAGGTTAAAATACTTCTTTCTTTTTGTCTTTGGTCTAAGATTATTTTACACATTTTTTGACCAGAACAATATATGTTATTTATTTATTGAGAGATATAAATATCATATTTATATATTAAATTAGATGTATTTTTGATTCATTTGACAAAGTTTGGATTTTATTTTATTTTATTTTTTACATTTCTTAATTCTGAAACATGACTTTGAAACACACATGTAATATAAACATAATATGAAAACAAAATCATTTAAGAGATTGCATCCTGGCACTCTAAAGAGTTAGTTAGTCTCACGTAGAGCGTACTGACTCAAGTGGTGAGAGTAGCAGGAGGTCTGGGACACTTTGACAATTAGCTCGGTAGAGTAATAGAGGTCACCACAAGTGCAAACATCTAATGAATCCGACTAATTATATGTATTTGGATAAGTCGTGTCTTGAGTCTTAGTGTATTGGTTGCGAGTCATCACATGATTGATTGATGTATGTATCTTGGACTATTAAAACGTATGCAATTGTATGATGAAATCATTTTCTACTCTAGCTTACCTTTCTGCTTGTGGTATGTTCTGTGTGTGTAGTTTTCTCTTTTGCGATGATCATCAATTTATTGATGTGAGCAAATGCGAGAACTCCTCATGGTCAATAGGGTAATGAAGATTCCACTGCCTAGTTCATCTTGGATCAGATCCTGCTTCTCTAAGTTTTCTTTAGGGCTGTAGCCCATGTACTGCCATGTTCTTTGGCCATTTATTTTAACTATTGTTCAACTTCTATCTGGTTTAGTCTAAGACATCATTGTGTGCCTCAATATTTTATTTTTAGTACCTTGGATATTGTAAGGAGTAGTGTTTATACTCCACGACTTTGCTTCTTACATTAATCTGTGTGACATTTCATTTAATTAAGTTTATCTATTAAATGGGACATTACATATTGAGTTATAGAGTTATCGAGTTATAAATAGAATTGTAGGATTATAAAGTTATATAGTTATAGATACAATTATAGCATTTAGAATTGGACGTTCAACTTCATGTCCCTGTATTATCATATGGACTATATGTTGTAGTTTCTGGAGTGGAAACAAAAAATTATTGAAAATACTAATTCTTTATGAAGATGGAAATATAATCACTATAACTACAAATATGGTTTGTAAAGAAATATTTGAAAATCTTTAGTGAGAGGTGTATACAAATTAATCTTTTATTTTTTGAATCTATTTTGAATGTAGTAAGTTTATATGTGTTCTATATGTGCAAATGATAATGAAGTTCTCTATAATAAGATTCGAAACATATATGTATATTGATGTTTATAATAGGTATATTGATGTTTATAATAGGTACATACACACATAAGGATTACAAATGTAATAAAACAAATATTACTATTATTAATGTTATCACCATGGTTAATGGTTGAAATTTCATATTGTTGCATTGAACATGAACATTATTAAATTACTCTTATTTTAAATAATATTTATCATCATTATTTAAAGGAAAATGATATTTTAACCCACTTTTTTTGACCCACTTTTAACCCATTGCTTTAATCACCATTAGATCATTTTTTTTATTCTTTTTAGTGATGTGATGTATGATCTAATGGTGATTGAAGTGGTGGGTTAAAAGTAGGTCAAAAAAAGTGGGTTAAAGTATCATTGTCCTTATTTAAAATATAATATTTATTTTTAACTTCTTGATTTAGTTCTAATTATATCAATAAAAACAAAATTTTGTTATCTTAAAAATAGTCATTTGCGTTGCAAGGGTAAAAAGGGTAAAAATACTAGTTATTTTAATCTTGGTTCTATATTTTTTTCATTCTTATAAACCACCTCTTCAACCTTTATAAAAAAATATGTAAATTTTGGTTTTGGTTTCTATAAGATATTTTTATTGCCTTTTGAATCCTATAATATCAATTTTAAGATAAATATAAATAGAATTTATTTTATATATTTTTTGAAGTTACACATATTGAAATTGTATTACAATACTACTATTCATAAATTGACATACTCATTCAACATTTTTTTAATATATAATAAGTAGTTAATTAATGTAATATAATATTATAGATAAGAAAATGATAATTTTCAAATTAAGACGAACTGAAAATAAAAAATAAAAAAAGTTCTTTAAATATCATTAACTTTATGGACTAAAATTATATTTAAGTTTATATATTTTTGTTCCATTTCCCTTCATCACATCTACTATCTTATTTGCTCAGCAATTTTCTTGTTATTATTCCGAGAGTGTAACTTTTTTACATGATTATAACTTTGTTTTTTGAAATTGTACATGTTCAAACCACGTAACCATTAACAGCTGGACTAAACCAAGCCCAAACCCAACCCAAATACTTTTAATCAGATCGGGTCGGGTAAGTCTCATTCACAGCAATAGTACCGTTAGGCGAGAGAGAAATTTAGGGTTTTGGTACGCCTATATATTCCTGGCAGCGAATAGAGCTTTGAAGCACCGATTCAGAGTTCTTCATCTTCTTAGGGAAATTAGTTTTCAGCCTATAGTTTCCTTCAATTTTTGTGATCTATATTAGATCTGCATGGTGCCTCCCGGGCATCTCTGAATCCACATGACGTGAACGCCCCGATGCACGTGCGAAATCGTTGCCGTTCGTGTTGCAGTTCAGCCCCAATTTTCCACGGTTGATCTGTGTCAAAGTAACGGCGAAATTCCTATTTTCAATTCTCTCTCTTATTTACGATTATTGTGTTGAATGCTCAATTTGCCTTGCTATACCTTCAGCTTCTTTTCGAACACGTGTTCTCTGAATTCGAAGCTAGTCCTAAAGGCGCAAATCTAAACGCGGTCGTTTCTACTTGGTGCGAGGGTTATTCCTTTGTGCCTTCGGAAATGATCGTTAAATGACCATTTCGATCGTAGATTTATTTGTTTGATTTTTTTATTATTTCCCCGGCCATGATTATACATTATCCGCGCTTCTGAGTTTTCTCGATGAAGTCAAATTGGTTAAATATGGTTGAATTTCTTTATATGAGCCATGTTCTTTTTTTGAAGAAAAATACTTATTGCTTTTATTTTCAAAATATTATTATTCGGCATATTGAAATTATGATTCTTTTTCAATTATTGGCTATGAGGATATCTATTCAGCTTTATGCCAGTTCTGCTTCTGAAAATTTGTGATTGATAGAGCTGTTGTATGTCTCTGAGCCTACAGCAATATTCTGTATTTTTATTTTGTTTATAATTTTTTTTTCATGGATTAGTTTTCTTTTATTGAGATTGCTGATGATGATTTAATCCAACTTCATGAGGTGCTGTGAAGCCAAGACCCTGTTTTCAGGGAGAACCTACTTGGTGAAGCTTCATTCATATGATATCCTCGGATTTTACTGAGGCATTTTACTATGAGGATATTTCTAGACTTTAATGTTTTGTATAATTTTCTTTTTTGTCCCTTAGAAATGTAAAATTCGACTACAATAACCAATGATTTTCCAATCCAACTTGCTAGAGGTTGTGGTTGATCCAAGACCCTGCTTCAGGGAGAACCTACTTGGTGTTACTACATTTCCTATGACAGCAACTACTTATCTGAGGTTGCTTATGTAGTTCAAAGTTAATTTATGTTAGTTGTTTAAATTGAGTTTCACTATACCCCGTTCTTATTTAACTGGTTCTGGGTCTGAAAAGCTCATAGATTGAGTGTTGTCATCAGCTTCATCTCTTGTAACTTACGAGATAGGAGTTAAATAACAGCACTAAATTTTTTTACTCATTTTCTAATTTCTTATGAGTGGTGATTATATATAGTCACTTGCAGTTTCTAATTTTTGTATTCTAATCCTGCCGTTCGTTATTTTAGTTTTGGAAAATTTGGTCAATTTTGTTATCCTTCACAATGAGAGACATTACGACACCGGTGTTTTAGGAGGACTCAACATTTTACTCCTCGAAACCATTGCCTCCAGAGCGGTGTAACTAAATTATAATTATAAATTCTTAAATTATTTAATTAAATTGGTATATACTATAAATAATTAAAACTTAATTCAAATGAAATACAGAATATGTATAAAAATTTAATACGAAGTTATGTTTTTTTTCCTTTAATTATACTTAATTTAAGTATATTATGATTTCCATATGTTTTAATACCTTAATGAAATTAAATTACTAAACCCTTATTTAGTAAATACAATAATAATTCCATTATTTAGTAAATAGAGTTTAACTTGAAGGTTGCTCATGTAGTTGAATAGAGTTTAACTTAATTATTTTTAATCTTATAAAAAATGGATTACAAAAATATTTTAATTATTAAAAAAAATTAGGACAAAATTGAATCAGATACAAAATCGAAATCAACACAATGATGACATCTGATAGTGACACTATGTATTGCAATGCCACGTGGTATTGACAATGTCACGTGTCACAGGACTTGACACGTGACATTTTTTTTTTTCAAAAAATTTAAAAAAAATTAAAAATTTTAAAAAAATTCAAAAAAACCACAGACTGCCACGTGACACGTTGACTAATAGCGTTAGTCAACTCTGTTTGAAAAGAACCTAATTGAAACATTCAAAAGTTGGGATGCAATTGACACTTTTTTTAAACCGGGTACCTATTTGATACCCTAACCCCAAACTGGGTACTATACAACTAATTATACCTTTTCTTTAAATGAACTTTTAAAATCGACAAAGAGATTTATCATTTAAGGTAGGAGCCCCTAATCTTGGCACATAATTACTTATAATCAAACCCTTTGCCAATAATATATGCACAATAAAAAAAAATATAAGAAGAAGTTCTTATAACTCTTAGAGAATACTTCTTTTTGAATATTGACATGCTTTGTACTAGTAAGGCATTAATACCATGAGAAGAATTGAAAAATTAAGAAGAATTTAAACTTATGATTAGAAAACAAGCCAAACTTAACAATGGAAAAAGTTTTTCTTTTTCTTACCAAATGGGTCATTTTGACACATTTATTACATAAATAGGTCAATTGACTAATTAATTACATCACAAGGAAAAGGTCGTGCAAACTCAATACAACTTCTATGTTGGAGTTGTATGAAATTACGACGATTTATTCTCAAATTTAAAAAAACGTGAAGTTGTCATAAAATGTAACGACTTCTGCAATTTTGTTTTTAACTAAAATCGTTATGATGAGTAACAACATTCAATTATTACATTATTTTAATATTTATTTTTTAAATTTTACAAAAAGATCGTTAACAAGATCACACTTCTCTCTTTATTTTTTCCTAACTTTTTTATAATTTCTAAAATTAATTATATATATATTTTAAAATAATTTGATTAAAAATATTCTAAATGAAATGTTATTAAAATTTTGCTATTTTAAAATTTAATATTTTAAATTTGTTATTACATTTTATTACTAGATATTAAATTCGTGATCTTGTTAATGATTTCTCTATAAAATTTCAAAAGAAAAAAATACCCACATGTTAATGGATCGGGTACAGATATCATAGTATCCGTACCCGTGAATATTCGTACTCGCTAAATTTTACAAAAATACTCTCATATATATATTAGTAAAAAACATTGTGACCTAATTTTTTCTAAGTTGCACATCTTGTCTTGTCTTCTGTCTTCATTTTTCCAGCTTCAAGTATTGGTACATTGTCTTCTTCTAGGTACAACCCCTTGACATTTTTCTCTTTATTTTCTTTGAAATTGGACATATACATCATACTCTACATAGACAATGACGTTTATGGTATGCTTGTTGTCAAATGATGGAATCAAAATAAGAATACTTGACATTATTGTTTATTTTGTTTATTTTTGTAGGAATCAATCGAAGAAAGTAAGTTTGTTGATCAAAGCACTAATTAAAGAATTTTCATTGTGTTGAACATCATTTTATATTTACTTTTATAATTATTTGGACTTGTATGAACTTGAGTTTATTTGAACTTTATTTAAAATTTATGACACTGATGTATTTTATTTTATTTGAATTTATGATTAAATATTTGTTTTTTAAATAATTTTTGTAAATACCCGTGGGTACTCGCGGATATGAAAAAAATAGGTGGGTACCCGCATGACGGATACCCGACAGATATGGATATGGGTACGAAATAGATATTTATCCAACAGGTAGGATACGAGGGAGCTATTACCACTACAAGAAAATGTCTTATTAGTAGCCAATTTTAGTGACTAAAAGTTGTTAGTCACTATAGTGACCAATTTAGATACCAATTTACAAAATTAAAATTTATTGGTTACTAAAATAGTCACTAATATAAATAAAAAATTATAATTGATCACTAAATTTGTCACTAATTAATTAGAGAGAAATTTAGTAACTAAGTTATTTTGGTAGCCAAAATTTAGGTAGCTAATTTTTAGTGACCAGTTTTCTTTGGTAGCCAAAACTATGATAGCTAATTTTAAAAACCAATTTAGTGACCAATTATAATTTTTTATTCATAATAATAACTATTTTAGTAACCAATGATTTTTTTACTTTGTAAACTTGTATCTAAATTAGTAATTATAGTAACTAACAACTTTTGGTCACTAAAATTGGTTACTAATGAAGCATTTTCTTGTGGTGTACCCGTACCCTACCCGCCCATTGACATCCCTACTCGCATGACATGTCCCTTGCTATGTAATTAATTAGTAAACTGACATTTTTTGTAATAAATGGGTCAAAATGACCAATTTTATTAAAAAACCATGGAAAAGGTAAACCAAAGAAATCAAAACATAGTTTAACTTGCATAATAACATGCATGAAAATCCAATAATGCTTGAGTGAAATAATAAAGTGAGTCTAAGAGAGAAAAAAAAAATGAACAAAAACTCTTTAAATAAGAAATATTTTTTATGCTTTATTCAGACTAATGTCTTCTTAAAATGTCACTTCTAAGTATTCTAAGTATTTTGTGTTAGGGAAGAATAAAGTGTTTACTATGTTATAATGTTTCCAAATTATAAAAACTCTCACCAGTAAACATAAAAAAAACATACATAACTACTACTAAATATAAACATCAAATACATAATTTTTCAATAATTACTTATAAATATACAAACTTATAAAGAGGAGCATTAAAATACTCACAAAAGTCTACCCTTATTAAAATAGTTACAAAAGGTTAATCTTTATTAAAATACTCATAAATAAATCGACATCATTACACCCATTTATCTTCCAAACGAATAACTACCAATCAAATTAGTGTAGTGTAATGACCAAAATATGTTGATTATATATCTCTTTTAGTATACTTAAATTTATAATTGATTCCTATAGCATAAATATTAAGACGAAATACAATTTTTTATTATTTAATAATTCAACAGTTGAATTGAGGACTATATATATATATATAATATGTGACATTCAACTCTATATTTTATTTACTATCATTATCTTAACTTTTTATTCACTTTAAGATAGAAAAAGCTTTCAAAAGTAAAATTTTATTCGGTATTCCACGACGTAACGACAACTTCTATTCTAGCCGCCCTCCAGGTATTTAAAAACTGAATTTTTATTTTTGGACGGCTCGTCCAAATGACATTTTTTGGGTACAACAGTGTTAACATTATTAGTTCCGAAATATGCATAACAGTATTACTTTAATATCATATATTTTTAAATTTAAACTGTTGGATACTGTCAATCTACATTTCAGATTTTTCATAATTTTCTTTAATTTAAAAAATAACTTTCATGATGCCATGTTACTTCTAGTCACTTGAGTGAAAAGTAAAGTAATTGATTTTTCTTAACAGTATGTTCCGATCCTTTTTCGAAAGATTTATCTTTTGAACTACGCTTTCGATGATGTTCGAAAACCAAGGGACATAGCAATGTTCCAGCTACGAACTCTGATGGTAGACAATAATATTCTATCCACACGTCAACGCCACGTGTTGAGATCTAAGAGCTCTTTGTCTGAAGTTCAAATAGTGACACTCCAGATTTCAGAGTTCAGAGTTCTGCAGTTGAAGCTTTTAATCCCAATTTTGCAACCATGACGGTTTCTTCCTTCTTCAACAGGGCCTCCAGGGTTCTGGGCTCCTCCAATTTTCTGTTGCTCTGCACTCTCAGGTGCTTTTATTTATCAATTTTTCGTGTATATAATGTGCTGTAGGAAGATAAGAAGGGTACTTTTAACAGTATTGTCTATTTTAAGATTTCAGTGGTTGTTGTTGGTTGAAGTTCTCACTTAAGAGTGTGTGGATTTACTTACATTCATATACATGTGCAAGAACCAGTAAGTTATTTTTGGGGTATTATTACATTATTTCACTTGATCCACTTGCTAGTGTTAATCAAGTTCATTCAATGAGTGTCCTTCTTGATGTTGGGTTAGTGTTGCAAATGGATCCAAGCAATTTTACTTCATTCAATGCATCCCTATACTTCCGTTGTTCTTAGAAAGAGAACTTAAATAGATAGAAAAAAATATGTATGAAACCAGAAACAGAGATCATAGGAGAAAATTCTCCCTCTATCTATGGGGTTCTTCTTCAGCAAAGGGTATCCCTTTTTGCAATGAACTATTTCCTTGACTCACCAAATCTTTCATGGTTAGTTAATCTTTCTTCTACACCTTGTATCATGTAAGTTAAGGTCTGCTCTCAACAATTTTAACTGCCAAACCAATTCTGTAATGTAACTACTCCAACTGCTTTGCTCTCATTATTTTTTTCTGTCATTCCTTTTTCCAAGGGTAGTAGTCTATACATGTTTTCTTTAGGAAATGATCTATGAATTTCCTAGACGATCCTTAGGAAATCATATAAAAATATTTAAGGAGACAAATTAATTTCTGATTGACATAGTCAACTGATCTCAACGTATGTGTTTTCTATTTCACTAAGTTTGCATGCCCTTTGAAATTGCAGTGGTGGTGGTGTGGTTGCATACTCAGAATCACAAACAGGAGCTGAACGTCCTAGTATTCATGCCGATGAGCCTTCCAAAAAGAAAGTGGTGGTTCTTGGAACAGGATGGGCTGCTACTAGTTTCCTTAAGGATCTGGATGCATCATTATATGATGTTCAGGTTGTTTCACCTCGTAACTACTTTGCATTTACTCCCTTATTACCGAGTGTCACTTGTGGGACAGTTGAAGCGCGGAGCATCGTAGAGCCAGTCCGAAACATCATTAAAAAGGTGGAGTCAACAAAACTGAGCTCTAGGAATAATTGATGCCTTTCTAGTCAGCAATTCACATGATGAATGAACATGTAACATAGTGATAAATCAAGTGTTCTTTGAGGCTTATCTTATTATAAAACAAGAATGTTCGATGCTTCACTTTGTTATGTGTATTGTTGATGTCAGTATCACCTTCTGGTCATGTCTGGGAATTTTTCTCCCTTTCATTTCTTGTTCTTAAGGTGTTTTGACTTGATAATTAATAAGGAAGCCCCCCACTTTACCATTTGCAGAGAAAAGGAGAAATAAACTTTTGGGAAGCAGAATGCACCAAAATTGATTCTTCAAACAAAAAGGTTTTCTGTCGGTCCAATATCGACAACTTGGTGGGAAGTGGCGAATTTTCCTTGGACTATGACTTCTTGGTTGTAGCGGTGGGAGCACAAGTAAATACATTTAACACTCCTGGTGTCAAGGAGAACTGTCATTTTCTGAAGGTATTTTTTTTCTCTTGTTTATGACTGTTGGTTTAGCAGGAGATTCATTGAATCTTTGAACTTCTTGGTGAGGAAAAATTACCATAATCAAACACTTGTATTTTGATCTGTTTGTAACTAATTCAAAATGCACCCTATGATGATGACTCACAGGATGTTGAGGATGCTCAGAGGATTAGACTGTCTGTGATTGATTGCTTTGAGAAGGCTGTTCTTCCTAGTATAACTGATGAAGAGCAAAGGTCAATTCTTCATTTTGTTGTAGTGGGAGGAGGTCCAACTGGTGTGGAATTTGCTGCAGAATTGCATGATTATGTCCTAGAAGATTTAACCAAATTATATCCAACTGTTAAAGATAAAGTGAAAATAACAGTGATTCAATCAGGAGATCACATCTTGAACATGTAAGAACAGCATTAAGCATCAACTGTCTTAAGTATATTAGTATGATTTCAAATCTTTCACATTCTTAACTCATCTTAAATAAGAAAGCACACCTAGGATAAATGTCATCTTCAATCTTGTAGGTTTGATGAAAGAATAAGTTCATTTGCTGAGCAAAAATTTACAAGAGATGGGATAGAAGTTCAAACAGGATGCCGGGTTGTCGGTGTTGATGACAAGGTTATTACAATGAAGGAAAAATCAACTGGAGAGGTTTGCTCAGTACCCCATGGATTGGTTGTCTGGTCAACTGGCATTTCAACTCTTCCAGTTATAAGGGACTTTATGAAAGAAATTGGTCAGGTGAACATTCATTCCATGCATTTCTTCTGAATGCTATTTGCTTCACCCTTTCTTCTTCTCACTTGTGTATGTGCATGTGCACATGGTGAGGAAGGTGTTCCTGCTTTTTTAGTATATTACATTAAATCAGATCCATAATATATAGTGCTTTCCCTTCACCATGTGCAGGCTGAAAGGCATGTACTAGCAACTAATGAATGGTTGCGTGTGAAGGGATGTGAAGAGGTGTATGCGCTTGGTGATTGTTCTAGCATAACTCAACGTAAAATCATGGTATCTCTTCAGACTTTAAGAGACCTTTTTTAAACTTCTAAACTTATTTAATACAACAAAATGCTGTATCCTCTCTGAATGAATAAAGATGTGAACAACTTGATTGGGTTTTGATGATGAAATTAAGCTCATTGTCCCTTTCATTTGATTATTTCTGATAAATTGAATAAGCTTGTTGCATGTACTCTATGCAGGAACCAAATACATGTTATGTAAATCACAATTGAATTGATCTATGTCATAATTAACTTGTTACCTTGGTTTCTAGGATGATATCACAACCATATTTGAGGCTGCAGACAAAAATAAGTCAGGCACCTTAACTATTGAAGAATTCCAGGAGGTGATGGATGACATTGTCTTAAGATATCCGCAAGTTGAACACTATCTAAAGCAAAAACATCTTCGTGATTTTAGCACTCTGTGGAAAGATTTGCAAGGGAATGAAAGCAAGGAAATAGGCATAGAAGCATTTAAGCTGGCCCTTTCTCATGCAGATTCACAGGTGAAGAGTCTGCCAGCAACGGCACAGGTATATATTCCACCAGTAACTACTCTTACTTGTGCTGATACCTTTTGCTGTCAGTTATGATGTTCGGATACGATACATGTATCAGATACGGTAAGTGTCAGACACGGATACGTGACCCCCAAATTAAAGTATCGGTGCATCATAGGCTGTCAAATGTCTTGTACATTTTTTAATGTGTTGCTATATCCAGGTTGCTGCTCAACAGGGTGCATATCTAGCTAGATGCTTCAACCACAGGGATCATGCTGAAGAGCATCCTGAAGGTCCTCGACGATTTAGTGGATCTGGACGCCATAAGTTTCTGCCTTTCCGGTAAACTGTGTACTTCATGTTCTTATTGTGCTTCCTGTATTTCTTGTATGTGGAGTGGAAATTTCAAAGTTGTCCACTGAATGAATAAAATGCCAGGGAAATCTAGTATGGCTGTTAAGTTAGTTCTCATGCGTTATGTAGTGATTGCTTCAAATTTGAAAGCAGAAGTTGATAAGAAACACTGCAGGGATTAGATGTCCAATTAGGCAGAGTGTGTTCTCTATGGTCTACTCCATGCCATTATGTAATTGCTTTGGTTGATATTTTATGTCTGATAATCACTATGGAGGGCCTTCTTCCACTTTTTTAGATGAAGCATTTTTGTTTCTACTTGAAACCATGCTCCAATACCTTCTATGTGGGACGTTAAGGTCCAATATACTGCTCGACTTGTCAGGGGATTTTTTTTAATGCCTTTGTTATTGAAAAAACTTCAAATTTAGATCAAGAAAATATATCTAAGTAAAACAGCTATAATCGTTGATAAACGTAAGAAAATATTTATAGTGAACATGAGAAGTCACAAGAGACAAACCCCAAACATTACTATGAATCATTTCAAAACAATAGAAATCATGATGAGTACAGTATGGAGAATAGAGTAGTTTACTTTTAGCCAATTTGCAAGCAGAACAAGACAAATGCACCAATACCAATTACTTGATATCCCAACAAACTAAATTTAAATGAGTGAGATAAAACAATAGAGCAGGATGACCCATTTTTCTATGTTTATGATTGAAAACATTATTATAAGCAAAAGAGAAGTGATGGGAAATATTATGGAGAGGAAACAACCTTCCCCCTTTAGGCCCCCTTCATGACCATTTTCCTCGATACCTACTCCAACACAAGATAGATTGAGAAAAGTTAACATTACATTTGTTGTCTACTAAGTGACCAACACACAATAAGTTGGAAGCAATAGTACAGGATGTTAGGCTTTTAGAGAGGAAGGTTTATTGGGGAGTCACAATACAATGAGACTTGAGTTCAACCACACAAGGGATTGACATCACTTTTAACCAAAAACCTTAAGACAATAGATTTATGAGTCTTCATCCTTATACAGTATTTTACTTTCACATTTCTACTAAATGTAGGACTTAGACTCACATTTGGATTCCTAACATCGAAAAAGTAAGAGGTATGAACATCTCTTACTTCCCATGCATCTAAGGCTATTTTTCAGTTCCTGACCCCACAATCTTTTCAATACATCTTGAATTGATATTTCCAAGTAGTATAACTCTTGCCGTGGAATTGAACACAAAAATTGCCAACGATACACCACATTATGTTTACAAAAGAGTTGGCCACTAATTAGGTAGAAAAAGATGTTTTGATAACCATTTTAGGTTAGTTTTTTTTTTTTCTAATCAAAGACATAATATAACACGTAATTGTGTTTATGCTGCATCATTGACTAATTAGTGAGATTGTTTGCATGTTAACAAAAGGTATAGACATCTGGGTCAATTTGCTCCACTAGGTGGGGAGCAGGCAGCTGCAGAACTTCCTGGAGACTGGGTTTCCATGGGTCACAGCACCCAATGGCTTTGGTATTCTGTATATGCAAGGTGAGTCATTATCTATTATGTAAAGTACACACGTGGCAACCAAGTTATTTGCATAGCTAGTTTTATATAGGGACACTGTTATTTTATTTTCACACTAAAATTTTTTTTACATTCATTTCATATTACCCTCACTACGTTTTGCTCTATTCTTTTTTAAAAATATAAAAATTATTTTTTGTTAATATTATTTTATCTTTATAAAAATTGTCAAATGAAAATCAAATAGTGTTAAGGAATCTTTTTCTTTTATCTAATAACTTTGTGTTCAACATTCAGCAAGCAAGTGAGCTGGCGAACAAGGGTCTTGGTCGTGTCTGATTGGACAAGAAGATTCATATTTGGCAGGGATTCAAGTCGAGTTTAATTTCACACCTTGTTACCTCTGTTGATTTTTGTATCTAATGTAAAGTGATATCACTGTTGATGGAACAACATCTCCATTGGAAACAATCTTATGAACTGTTATTGCATTTTCGTTGAGTGTTTCTGTTTACTGCTTCCATTTTACGTAAGTATGTATGTGGATTTGGATCGGATCCTTTTCAAGCCTTTTCTTCGTACATAATGAGAAGGAAACACAGATCTAATGGAAGTGTACTATTTCCTTTTGATTTAAACATAAAAAAATGAATTTTCATGCAGTAACAATTTGACCGTGGACTAATAAATAAAAAAAATCTATAAATTTATTATTGTTATAAAATAAAGTTAATAATAGAAAAGAGAAGGAAAGGAAGAATAGAAAAATGAAAAAATGAGGAATAATTTTTCTGTATGTCTTATTATTGATAGTAAAAGTTTTATTTATAAATATAACATGTAATCATAAATAATCATAAAGGATATAAATCAAATTAATATAAATATTCATATAAAAAGTAATTAATAATTAATGATATGAGTATTAATCATAATAATCATATAAATAATTGTATTAAATCAATAAATAACTATTAATTCATAATAATAATTTTATATTTTAAGTTAATAGTTATTTATTGATATAAATGTATTCGTAAAAACTATATAAGAAATATAAAAAACAATGACTCATCTTGATAATATAATCGTTTACGTGTACTGTCATCGAGAATCATACAAATTTAGCATTGTCATGATATTTCCCCACTTCGTATCATCTTCACAAGGAAAAAAACAGTTTTTAATTCATAGCTTTAAAACAAATAATTCCATTTCAAAATTAAATCAATCACTTGTACACGTTGAAAAATGTATGGCAAAAAGACAGAAAGATGATGTGTAAAAATGAGTGAACAATAACAATGAGATTATGAGAACTTTGGTTTGACAGCATAATTCGCGGATCATTTTGTAATTCAACTATAATGATTGGCCATACATTTTTTCAAAGTGCAGATCTATTCCTCGAACAACATGGCAGGTGTATTATTTCCCTTGATTTAACCAGTCAACATAAGAAAATGCAATTTCATGCAGCAACAACAACTTTGATCATGGGCTAGTGTTCAAAACCGTACCTGAAAAATCTGTCACTCTACCCATTTTCTAGCACATGTTTTTCTCATTTTTCTTACAAACATAGCATGCAGAAGTAACCAAAAAAGAAAACAAAATTGACATAGAAACAAGCACTTAAGAAGACAAATTAACTCTCTAGCTAGGAGTTTCACAATGCGTTGGTCTTCCAGATTCTTTCACACAGCCTCGAGGGTTTTCAATGAGTATCCATCATGGTCCAAGTCTATTCTTGTTTGCACTGTCATCAGGTTTAACTCATAAAATCTCATACTTTACGTTCTTGCCATTTTTTCACAATGTGTTTGATTTATTAATTAATTTTTTATGTTAATCACTTTCTGCATTGCGTTGCAGTGGAGGAGGAGCAGTGGCATTTTGCGATGCAAAACCAGAATATGGCAATGAACCTCCAAAGAAGAAGGTGGTGGTGCTTGGAACTGGTTGGGCTGGAACCAGTTTTCTGAAAAATATGAAGAGCAACTCCTATGATATTCATGTGGTTTCACCACGTAACTATTTTGCATTCACTCCATTGCTACCAAGTGTAACCTGTGGCACAGTGGAAGCAAGGAGCGTCGTTGAACCCATTCGCAGTATCACTCGCACTGTACCTTCTCCATCAACTATCTTCTCTCTTATTTAAACAAGAACAAAATTTACATGTTATTATAACTAGTAGTGCGTAATGTTTCAGCTTTCGAATTATATTTGTATGTACACTTACAAGGAAAACACTGTTCAACAGAGCGGTGTAAATATTAATTTTAGTGAAGCTGAATGCTACAAGATCGATCAAAAGAACAACAAAGTTTTTTGTCGTGCTGTTAAAGAAAAAAATTCTGGTGAACGAGAAGAATTTTCCATTGATTATGATTACCTGGTAATAGCTATGGGAGGTCGTTCTAATACCTTCAACACACCTGGTGTTGAAGAACACGCCCATTTCCTTAAGGTATATATCTTTTAAACATCCAATTTATGTCATAATTATATTATTAAGTAGAAGTTTCACCAAGGTAATCTTTTATTAATGTTGGACTTAAACCAGTCACAAAAGTATCTGAGAAATGTATATTAATTAGAAGATATGCAAACTGAACTACTCCTGATTCTCTTTGAAGGAAGTGGATGAAGCTCTAAAAATCCGTCGGAAAGTGGTTGAACTTTTTGAAAGGGCTAGCCTTCCTTCTTTACCGGTGGAAGAGAAGAAAAAGCTTCTGAGTTTTGTAGTTGTTGGTGGTGGTCCAACAGGGGTAGAATTTTCTGCTGAACTTCATGACTTTGTTCATGAAGATCTGGCTTATTTATATCCTGAACTTGAACAGTATGTGAATATTACTCTCTTGGAGGCAGGCGATCATATTCTAAACATGTAATGTATTTTTTTTCTTTATTAGCATATGAAGAAAAGGTTAAAACCTAGATACAATTTTAAAAATTCTTCTAGAGTTTTCCTTCTATCAGAATAAGAATTTTGCCTTAGTAATCTGTGCTGAACTTTAATGTAAATCATTCATCAGGTAAATGATGGAAGTGCAACTTCAATTCTACCTTTAAGAATAACACTAAAGTCACTTTTAAGAGCATCCCCTTTTGTTTTTGAATGTGAGACTGTGATGTAATTTCTTGGTTCATTGCAGGTTTGACCAGAGAATTACTGAATTTGCTGAACATAAGTTTGCCAGAGATGGCATTAATGTGAAGTTGGGATCTATGGTTGTGAAAGTTGGTGAAAACGAAATCACTTCCAAAGAAAGGTCAACTGGTGAAATTGTTACCATGCCTCACGGAATGGTAGTTTGGTCAACTGGTATTGGTGCTCGCCCTGAAATAGTTGAATTTATGAAACAGCTTGGCCAGGTTTGTTTCTTTGTTTCTCACAAAATTTGCTACTGTTCAATTTTTGCAAGCTTTGAATTATTTCTGTGACAGATTAACAGACGTGCATTGGTCACTGATGAATGGCTAAGGGTGGAAGGATCTGACAACATCTATGCTCTTGGTGATTGTGCCACTATAAATCAACGTATGGTTATGGTAGGTGTAATCTATGCATTCTTCATTCTACAAGTTTTCTAGTTTGTGCTCTTTCATTCCTATAATATGATGTGATTGTAGTAGCTACCACATTTTGTTTCTCGTATGCAAGTGCAAGTAAAAATGTTTCATATCAGATAAGATCACCGGTTAGGAACCAAAGTGTGAGTCTAAGTTTTATATGAAGTAAAAATGAGAAAGTTGAGCATTATATGAAGATGAAAATTCATAAATCTATTGTCTTAAGGTTTTGCAGTATTATTGATATCAACCATTGCATACTACTTCTGCTGAAAATCATTGACATTTTAACAACACATTATATGGTGCTGCAGTGATCTTGTTAGTATTTTAAGGTTGTTAAAGTGATAGTTGAAGGGATAGAGAAAATGTGTGGATAGTAGAGTGTGAAAGTAGTAGTTGGAGAAGTGTATTTTGTAGTTGAGAGTAGTTGTATTGGATATTGTGTTAGTTGTTCTTCATATTACAAAATGGTAGGATACATGGGTATTTATAGACCCATAGATTATTCTAGAAACTTCTAGCTAGAACTAATGCAAATACTTCTAGATTTTTCTACATAGTTGAATGTTCTTGATTTTTCTTTCTATCCTAGGCTTTTCTCCAATACTCTAGAAGTTTCTTTACATTTCAATAACTCTATCTTATATTTTTTTAGATTCTTCTAGAATTTGCATTATACTTTAATACTCCTCCTTGATGCAAATTCGGTAACTCCAAGCATAGCGCGTAGTAGTTCAAATCTTGGTCTTGGTAAGGCCTTTGTGAAGATATCTGCAATTTGATCTTCTGTCGGGCAGTACTCAAGTCGTATCTTCATATTTGTTTCCGCTTCTCTGATGAAGTGGTATTTAATTGCTATATGTTTTGTTCTGCTGTGATGCACAGGATTCTTTGTCATTGCAATGGTTGATTTATTGTCACAATTAATTGTAGTAGGGCCACTTTGTTTTTCTCCCATATCTTTGAGTATTCTTCGAAGCCATATAGCCTGACTTGTTGCTTCAGCGGCTGCCACATATTCTGCTTCAGCGGTTGATTGTGCAACTGTGGCTTGCTTCTTTGACGCCCAAGAGAATATCCCCGATCCAAGTGAGAAAGCATAGCCTGAGGTGCTCTTCATGTCGTCCACT
>Ga0214545_1005502_pt1 | contig 22820 bp, 4 predicted proteins | sample CNSS4metaG_FD_160064 | JGI IMG/M metagenome (GOLD analysis project Ga0214545, IMG submission 160064) | Root nodule microbial communities from cowpea collected in UCLA plant growth center, Los Angeles, California, USA - CNSS4 | ecosystem: Host-associated > Plants > Roots > Nodule | place: USA...
AACTCAAAACAGATAAACATTGTATTTTATCTTAAAGCTACTTTAAATTTAAAAAAACACAAAAGAAGACAAAAGATAAAGATATTATTTTCCTTATAAAAAAAAAAGGAGAGTTTTAAGAAAAAAGACAAAATTGTGCTTGATTAAAATTAAAAAAGAAAAGTTCGATTTGTAACACCATGAATCTAAGCTCAATTTAATTTTTCATTTTAGATTATTGTATTCTTTTTTTTAATATAATGTATATATTAACCCAAATATGTTCCCTATTCCTCTATTTTATTTCAAACACCACTCTCTCCTTTCAAAACTATTTTAAAATTTTCACTTGTTAAATTTTTTAATTTATTAAAACTTGACATAAATTATTTCAAAGTAAAATTTCAAAATATTATTTTAAAAACATAAAGTAATTACTAAATATAATCTATATATATAAAATGATGTTAATCTACACTTATATATTGTAATTTTCACTCCGCATGATATTTCAACGATCATCAAGTTCAATTGCATTATTTATTATAACTTGTATCTCTATCTCTCTCTCTTCTTTCTATCTATCCTACTACTCTCTTATCACTTTCTCTCTTTTATTACACCGAAAATTTATGGCAAGAGGTGTAAAACTCTTCATTGATTCATACCCAATTGGGAGCCCTTCCCCCACAAGCCAATAGTTTTCAACTATTTTCCAAAAGACAACAACATTAAAATAGAAGAGACCACCATGTGGAAAACTTGGTTGCAACTTGGACGTGAGGGTGTGTTATCGCTAGGGTGGCAATACGGGTCGGCCTGACTTGTTTAGGCTCAGCCCGTATAAGGCCTGTATAACGCAGGCTCGTCGGTTTCACTCCACATATTTTATGTGGGCTAAAAACACTGGTCCGGTCCGCATACTCTTTGGCCCGACCCTTTTTTCTAATTCTTTTTAATTTTTATGATAAAACTTTCAATGTTTAAAAATTGGAAAATTTTTAACAAGTTTAAAAAATTAAGTAAAGACTTTAAGGAATTAGATGATAAATTGATAATTTTACATTTTCATCATATTCATACCATGACATACACAATGTATTCTTTAAATTTTAGCAATTAAAAATTACATAATACTTGTCTTTTCCAGTTATACAAGAATTTAAAATGTTAATGCAAAAGTCCATAAAAGAAGTAATTAATATACACAAGTGCAAGTTTTTTTTTAAATTTTATGCGGGCGTGCGGGCCGGCCTGCGGGCTCATTACCCTGGTCCGCCCCGTGTTTTTTCCGTGGGCCGGCTCGACGAGCCAGACCCTAATTGCCACCCCTAGTTATCGCGAGCACAATATTTTGGTATATTTTCTTGTGAAAAATAAAATTAAAATCGTTGGAAGTTTCACATTAACTAGAGATAAAACAATTTTATAATATATAAGTGGATGCAAATCTTATCTTAAAAGTTGATTTTGTAAGGTTGAATTAGGTTTAAAATTCTCTTCTTAAAATAATTTCAGAATCATAATTTAATCCTAGTGAAATTTATATTTATTACATATATAATTTCATCTGATATTGAATCAGTATAAAAAAAAATTCATACATATAAGTGTGATTTCTTCAAATATTGTGAAATAAAAATATAATAAAGTATGTAACTGTTATTATTTTATTTGAAAACTATGTTTAAAAATATGACTTATCCATTTAAGTAATTCTCATGAAATTATACAAATTGTTTAAGTTTTCCCACACGGGTAAGTGATGAGTTTGAACACTTATGGTATCAATACGAACCCTATGTATTCTATTACTTTTATATTTTTGAAATATTTAAAATATTATGTTTTTAACTTCATATATTTAACATGTATTTCATTTTAGACAAAATTATTGAGAATCTAAATGTGAGTATAAGTTTTAAATGAAGTTGAAATGAGAAAGTTGAACACCATATAAGAATCAAAACTCAAACTTTATTGCTTTAAGATAATTTTAGGTTGGATTTAGATCTTATTGGTGTTATGTCTCCATAGTTAATTCCCTCTTTGAAAAGATACATAAGTAAATTTAGAAATAATTAGACTCAGATTTCTTTGGTGTTATTTCACTTTATTATTTTTTACTTTAGACCACAATGAACTAGCCCACATGTATAAAATTGTTGTCTAAACATAAAAAAGACCACAAATTTATAAGTGTTGATTAAAATTAATAAATACTACATTTTATAAATTGTTGATTATTTAAGCAACATTTTTTAAATGTTGCCATAGAAAATGTGGGCAAAAACAATAAAATTGTGATTTATTCATTGTGTTGTTTCCTTCTCAATTATACTATACACTATGAATCTTTCTCATAACCCACGCCTTTTATTGTTGGTTAGTGAGTTTTATTTACCTTAAACCTAGAGAACATATAAAAAATGTTGCCTATTTGCTATAAGCAATATGGTAAAAAATATTGATAGTTGTAAGCAGCAATTGTTAAAATGTGGATAGTTTAGACCACATTTTTTAAATTGTGATAATTTAACTTTAAATATTTTTAAATTATGATCATATAACCCAATCATGATTAAGTTGTTGTAAGGTGCATCAATTGTGTCGTGGTAGAGGCTAATAGATGAACTAAGCCACAATAAAATCATTGCATGTTGGTTGTTACAATCTTAAGTAAAACGAATTGTATCCTAACTCTTACCCTAGATCTTAAATCCTAAAACAACGTAATAATTAAATGATCATTAATTAAATAATTAAATGGTTAATTTAGAAACTATTTTAGTTACCAACAATTTTTAATTTGTAAATTAGTAATTAAATTGTTACTATAATGATTAATTATTTTTTATCCTTTGTCACAATTAAGATATTTCTTGGAATGTTTTTATCAATTTTGGATAATTTGTCCGGTTTAAAAATGATATAACAGATTTTATACCAATTCTTTGTAAAAATATTTCAAATCTAATGATTTGCGTAATATCAAATCTAATGTTTTATTGCAATTAGTTTATTCAAAAATCAGTTTCTATAACAATATGCAAGTCTAAACAAAGTTGGAAAATATTGATATTGGCCATTAAAGTCAACTATCTGATTGGACCGTACGAAAAAAAGAACTTACACCAATTATCAATAATTTTGAAAGAAACTCAAAGTTGTAAGAAAAAAATATTATGAATTAAGATATTGAAATTTGTACTTCTAATTGTTTCATGATAAAGAATGGTCATCAGAAATTAAAACCTAAACTTCAATTTAACTTTAATTTATGATGTTGGTATAATTGACACCAATTTCTCTACCATTTAGATAAGACTCATTTATGGTTATGGTTGATGACTGATAGTTGAATTATAGTTAATAGCTCAATAATTATTTCTCACCAACTAAGGGGCCATATATAGGAACAAAAACTTACGGGTCAAATATGTCTAAACTACCTTTTTTAGTCTTAATTTTTGTTTTTAAGTAAATAGTTTATCAATCTTTTTTTTTTTTTTTTTTCACTAGCTATTGTTTATGTCTTTATTATCAATTATTATGGTTAAGGGATAATTGATTTTCACGGAAATAATTGTATATGTTTTCACTTGATTAACTAATATAACGAAGCACAAGTAGATTTTTTTTTCTCTACACTATATATTTTTCTTCATTATATTGTAATAAAATTTATTTTTAGTCTTTCAATACTTTTTTTAACGACCTAATTTTATTTTTCAAAATCTAGTTGTAATCTCTTAACAATTTTTTTTTAATTTAATCTAACCTATTAATATACAAAGTACAATTTAATCCCGCACTTCAAATTTATCTATCTTAATTTGACCTGAAAATGATCGAGTTCATTGAAAAAATATATATAAAAAATTGACTCCATTAAAAGTCAGGAAAAAGTGAGGACCAAATATTACTTTACTTAATTACAAACTACTACAATTGTTTTTTTAATTATATCAATAAAGAAAGCAGAACTTAAAACGTGTAAATTCTGTATATAGTGTGACTTATTACTTAAAATAAAATAAAATTTTGAAATGATAAAATTGTATTAAAATAAAATGAGATTGGTAAAAATTAAGTTCAGATAAATTGTAGGTGAGTGATTAGTTTAAATAAAATTACTATTATTATAATGAAATATGAGTTATTATTTAAATGATAATATTAAAATTGAAAAAATTATATTAAATATAGAACTACAAATGCATGGTTTGAACAGGTAAAAAAGAAGAAGCATAGAGTTATTTTTGTAATTAAAATAAGATATATAAAAGATGATAAGACATTGCAACAACCTTCAAAATAAATCACTTCAACAAAATGCAATTAGTATGAGCTAAAAAGCCAGAGAGAGAAATGAACCATATTCATTATACTGTACAAACATAAATATTTGCATTTTAAAGCCGAAAAATTAGTGTGTTCTAAATTCTTACTGTAGCAAGCATTAATAGCAAAATAGTTAAAATGGTTTTGATTTTCATACTTAACTAGTACATGTTTAGATAAACTTATCTCTATATTTAAAAAATATATATTTTTCTATAAAGTAAAATTAATTTATACACTAATTTGTAAATCTCTTCTCATATAACTTTTACCATAAGGAATTGATTTTGTTTATAGACTATTTTTAATTTTAATTTCTGTAAAAGGTTACTTTTTATTTTTGTAAAAATGTTATTTTTAATTTTATATGTAATTTTAATTTTTTTTATTACCAAAAAGTTTGTCCCAACATGTATTTAATAGATTACTAGTTTTCTTTTTATTACATCATATATATATGGATTAACTTTTTTATAACACTTCTATTTCATAAAGGAAAAGAATTAAAAATTTTGAATTAACTTTTTTTGAGTTATTATTAGAGTTACTTTTATAATTAATGATAGATCAAAGTTATTTCATAATCGGTTTTACTCAAAATTCCTTTGTTAACTTTAAGTATATTTTTCAATTGAGGTTAGATATTTTTTTCTTTATTTATGTTAGCTAATGTTATTTTAAATTAATGTAAGTCAAAACTTTTTCACACGTATCAATTGTATTTATCTTTGAACAACGTAAGTTGATATTATTTCCCAATTAAAAACGCTATAATTTTCTAATAAATTTTAGAAAAATTATTATTGAGTTGATATCAACTCAGTTTTTCTTTTATTGACAGAAGTTTTTATTTATTTATATTATTATTATGATATTTTTATTGTTGTTCTTATATTTTTTTTTGCGCGATATAAATTATGGTTTTAAAGATTATTTTTTAATGTATTCGAAGTATTTTTTTTTGGATCGATATATGCGGTCATTATTTTTTTATATTTTAAAAATTCAAACGTTAATTATGTTATAAATACAATGTATCTTTTAGTTTTAATTCCTTAATTTTATTGATGGAGATATAATATATTATCGAATATTATTCTTTCGACTGTATTCTAAAATTACTATTTTTAAGTTGGATCTTCTTAAGTTTTATGTACATCTTAAAATGTGGACAACCTAACTCAATTTTATAAAACTGACTTGTAAGATGAAATTTGCATCCATCTATATATTATGAAATTGTTCTATTTATTGAGGTGGAACTTTCAACAAATTATTTTCAATATTCTAAAAACAAATAATTATTTAGTTGTGATTTGTTAATCGCCAATTTCTAGATTTTTTATACGTATTCTAATTTTAATTTGAAAATTATTATTATTATTATTATTATTATTATTTCATCCACTCATGAAAAGAAAAATTATAGTATTACTTCTAGGTAGGATTCAGTGAGAGGTCTTGATTAATAATTAATAATATGTAGTCAAAATAATAAATTTTAATTTAATTTAATTTAATTTCGATTTTTCATAGAGTTTTTTTATTTTATAGGTCGTAATTGAGATAGGCGTTTCTCTTTCTCCTACACAGTCTTTACCTTATATGGAAATAAATAAATAAAACAAAAAAAAAGAGAAGAAACTCTCTTCAATTACTAAAAACATTATTTCTAACTTTACTTTTCTCCGAACTCATCCTTTGTCGGACGAGGATTCACCGGTGTATTTATGTTTACAAACATAAATATCTAAAACACTTAAAGATTTGGTGCCTAAAAAGAAGGACATTAACCGTTTTTAAATACGCTGAATTCATAGTTCAGCTTTTAAGTTTATGGAGACCTTTGGCAACAACAATATTAATTAAATTTCCATTTCAGAAATTTGAACAGGCGAATCTATAAAGGGGATTTGAAATTTTTTACCTAACTTCTTAGTTGTCTCAACCAAAACGCGAAATGCCATTTTCCTTTTGACCACACAAAGACATTCCAACGTCACAGTAATGCAGAGGTTTGAACTCATCTGTTTTCAACAATAATTAACATTAGAGATCACAAAATCAGTGCACTAAACTCAGCAGCCACAAACACAATCTGTGGGAGTTGAAAAGATAGAGAAAAAATAGATATATGTTAGTTGGTGGTGTAGGTTTTATGGCCTCAACAAAACATATATTTAGAGAACCAACCACACCATTTCTCGAACTTACCTAAAATGCAAAATGTTTGAGTCATTATAATTAGAAATGGGAGACAAATGTTGATGACCGATAAACCACTAATAAGTAATCGATTACCACCTACTCAAATATCCTAATATAGAATATCATATAAATATACAAAGAAAACTTATAATTTTAGTTTAATTAGTCGAATAATACCAACTTTCGTTCAGATGTATTAATTTGTTAATTGTTTTTACAAATATATCAGTCCAATCCCAACTTTTAAAAAAATGGCTTAATTATGTCCCTTTCAGATAAAAATTACTAAAGCATTAACTTAATTCATGATTTTTACTACTAAATTTTGATATAAATATCAATACTTAATTTTAAATATCAATACAATTGACAATGTTAATAATTTTGTCCTGAAAAGGATCTACTTGAGACATCTTTTCAAAAATTAAAACTCAATTAACACATTTTTGAAAATAAATATCAAACTGACACATTCAAATAAAAGTGAGTATCATCTACCTAATTAAACGTATCATTTTTAACCGTTTGTACAAACGAATGACACATTAATTACCACTTACACTCAAGTACCTAAGATGCAGCCTCTGTCACTATATTGCATGTCGGTGTCATTTTGGTGGAAGACGGTGCCAACCATACCCTCTTTCAATCATTCCACTTATGTGAAGCATCACAATTTCTATCACTTCAATTAATTATTTACAAATATTAGAAAGAAAAAAAAAACTAAAATTCACTTTTAACTCTGTATTTAAGTTTCCTTATTAAAAGTGAAGATCCGTGGCAGAACAAAACTGCAAATAACTTTTAACTTGGGTTTTACATTTAGTAAGGAACACTAAAATTAAAAGTAATATCACAATCGATTTGTTTTCTAGAAGGTGTGGATGGAGCAAAAGCACGTTTGACAAATCGAGAGAGAAAGAGAGTAGACGAAAAGGGCAAAAGTGGCGTAACGTGTCAAAAAGTCGCAGTGTTCGCACTGTGGTGCTCGTCAATGGCGTGAAATTTTGGAAAAAAATGCACAGGGTTCTTGAAAGGAACGATTTTGCGATTTTTGTTTATAATAATGTAAGACTATAGTGGTTGTATTTGGTAATTGAAAAAAACGAGGTCAATTGAAGGGTTAACGCAAATGTTTAGTTGGTGAAGTGGGGATCAATGTTTCAATTATTTTGGATTTATGTCTCACCTTTTTTTTCTTTCAAACATCCTTTTGAGTTACATCTAAGTTCAGTGCTCTTGTTGTTGTTGGTGGTGATGAAGACGCTTTCATGAAATATTCATTAGGATGAGTTTAACGTGAAATTTAAATAATATCACAGACTAACATCACAATATGAACTAATTTTATTTTATGTAATTATTAAATATCATTATATTTATTTTTTTGAATTTTATCAAAATAATTTTTAAATTAAAATAACTATAATTTAAATTTTATTTTTTTATAAAAATTTTAGAATTAGATGTAAGGTATTTATGAATATACTTTTTTTTTATATGTATATAATGTGAATGAACATTATCTTTAGTTGATGTGTGACTTTCAGCATACTCTTTTCATGTCAAGATATATAAAACTTGTGCATGGGATTGAGTGATCTTATAATGGCTCGATAACAGGTGAACCAATTAACCCACTAAACATCAAATTTTGAGGCTATAACTCATGGTTATCGTACCATATTAAGAAGTGAACTTTAAGTCTAACTCAACCTCACAGAATCGACTTGAACTTGTAAAGTGAGAAGTGCATCCACTTGTATATATTGTAAATTGACCTTATCTCTAGATGATGTGAGATTTTCTACACAAAAAATGTATACAGAGTAACACATTTGAACTCAAATACCAATCTAGATTATGAAGACTATATCCATTTTTTTTTTCAAAGTCTAGATATCAACATTGTATCAAAAGTTGAACATGAACATATTCCAATTTTAGATTCAAGTTTAAGAATTACAAATATATTTAACCCTTGTAATAATACTACTAATTTCAAAATATTTTTCAAAAATATTTTTAATTCTAACTATATATGTTTTGTAGTTTATATTTTTATTTATAAAATTAAAAGTTGGATTAACTTGATCTTACATTGAGATCAAATTTAAATTAACAAATTATTACTCTATAAAAGTTTAGAATTTCTCTTTACGAAAATTGGATTTTACTGAGTTTTGGATATTGGTTTTTGGCTGAACTTTCAAAACATAATAATAAATATTAATTTTAATATTTTAAAATATATTATAAACTTTTTTAATACACCGAGTATATTTTAAAAAGTTATTAAAAAATAATATCAAAAACAAAAAGAAAAAACAAAAATCTGGAGTCTCTTTATATATACTTTGGGATGCACCGTTTATTGGTCTTTAAACGCAATTCTGTCGGTAACAAGACACAAACTCACCCTCAAGTACTCTACCGTACTTCAACTTTAAGATGGGTAGGTTATAAAGATGGAATACACAAACTTATATTGCTAACATTTGTCTTTTGGAAAGTACAAGTATTTATAATTTTATAATTTGATGGTAAATATGAGTTTTCATTTATGGAGATATATATGCGATGCTTAAATTTTATTTCATTCTTTTTAAGGTTTAGTTAGTATTCTATTTTTAATATTTGTAGGTTTTATTACTGTAATTTTTTTTTTCAATTCAATACTTTTTTCATTTAAAAATATTTAATGTCACTGACTTTGTGTTTTATTTTGTTTGAGTTTTTTATTTGTTTTATTCTATTTTTTTATAATATTGAATTGTAAATTTCATCAATTCGTGGCTGGTTAAATTAAAATGTTAGAATAACCTTGGTCTATCTAAGTAAAAGCTTTCCTAATTCAACAAATAAGTTGATATTGTCTTAAATTTGGGTCCATTAATTACATATTTGTTATTGTGATTATTGACTCTTTATTTGATACAATTGATAGCTCTTTCTTATTGAAAGACCGATAGAAGAAACATGATACTACTAGTAAAATATGAGTTTAATTTATTCAAAACTAGCACCAGTTTAATTCAAAACACTAATATGTGGTGTTGAACTTTTCCGTATTTAAAATTTAGCTTCACATTTAAATTACTAATGTGTGTTGACGTTTGTGATGACGACTATCAATTATTTTTTTTTTAAAATATATTAAAAATACTATTTTTTGTATAAATAAAAAATACTCAAAGAAATATTTTAAAATTGTTGTTGGATAAAAACAATGATTACATAGGATGGAAAAGGTTGCATATTTGAAAAAACATCATAAATGAGTATGTCCTTTGCTGTCGGATTAGCCAACTAGGAGTTTCTTTACCCTAAAATCATCACCATGAAAATATTTTTGTACAGGTTCAGCATCTTCGTCACTAACTTTGCACAACTTTAAAGAGAGGCGAGACTCAGCATTTTGAGAAACACGCTTTCGGAAGTAACTTTGCACAACTTTCTTTATCAAGAAAACATAAAAATACTTGTCCTAAAGCCTCATTAAATCGTGTCAAGAGATGATAACCCCAAAAATACGTATAAAAGGTTATATTTAGCAGGGATCATTTAGGTCACACTTCAATTACGTTAAAATAAAAATCTCATGGCTAAGTGTCTACCACAATAATCAATTTCAATAAATGTGGGATTAAACATTAATTATAATTCAATAATGGTCCGATAGAGATGACATGATAAATTTAACAAAAAATATATTTCGTTAAAATACACCTTGGATGACTTTGATGTTATATTATGAAGTGGACTTTTAAGTATAATTTTTAAAAAATATTAGGATTAATAGTGATTTTTAAAAGATGACATTCGATTATTTTATAATTTTAAAAGTTAGACTATAAATAGAATTTTCTATTAATAGAGTTTTATTTTATAAGAATCACCATCTCTTTGTAACTTTTTTCTAAACCTTCTCTTTGGCTTTTCTCTAAATATCTGACTCTATCCTTTATTTGTTTGAAGATCAGAGTATGTCTTTAAATTCTTGTCCTCGAGATCTACAATCCTACCAATCAAAATTTTGAACAGAGTAAGTTAATCTTTTGCTCTTCCTTTGAGCCTTTTTAGTAAATTTGCTGCATATGGGTGTGTGTGGGTTTGAATGTGATGTTAAAAGACTCAAGATGAATATCTGTTTGATTAGGATTGTAAGGGTGTTTTGATTGTTGATCAAGATTCTTTGTGTGCAGGCAGAGCAACCTATGCGAGATAGAGCTTGTGTGAAGCACCGTTTGAGTTTACGAGTGTCTATCTAGATGGAGGAAGCTAGAAAGTTAAAATAGAGCTAATTGAACCTAATTGGGTGTGACAAAGCATGGTTTGACTAATATGATAAATATGTAGCTTTCATGTGAAGAGATTAATTGTAATATCTAAATTGGTATGTTAGCCTTTTAAAGTGTTTAGTTAAAGAACTTGATTTTAAACTTATATGTTGAATAATATATAGATATTTTTGAACCCTAATGTTGGGACTTAATATATAATATTATCAAATTGGTTAATTGACTCTATCTCATGAGGCTTACACTAAATTAAACCTACTAAATGTGTGAGAAGAATAGAAATAACTTAGATAGGCCAATGATAACTTACGGTGAAAAAAAATATTATGACTAGACATAAAATCCTAATTTATTTTATTACCCAACATCCACCAGAATAATTTTATTTTATTTTTTAAACAATAGAAATATAAATAAATAATATAGACAATAAAAAACCTAATATAAATAAATTAAATATAATTAAACTTAATATAAATAATATATAAATATATAAATATATATATATATAATAAAAATTTAAAAAAATTGGCTCCCTTATGTCATTCATCCGTCCTTGAATAGGATTCTAACAATTTTCTAAAATGCATTAATGTTTTTTTATAACTGAAAAGGAAAAGATTATAATCGAAAGAAGTATGAGAGAATAAAGAATGAATAAAAATAAGTAGATTTTTAGAGTTTCTTCACCAAAAGTATTTAAATTGAATTAGAAGAACTGCGTGGAGATAAAGAAAAAATAATATTGTAAGAGAAGGGAGTTTACAACTAAGAGTGTCATAAATTAAAATAAGAAAAAAAATAAAGCTATAAAATATTGTTTCTATATAAATAACAAAAAGGTAAGGAAGAGACATGAAATTTTTTGGGCAAATTATGAATTTTTTTATATATATATATATATATATATATATATATATATATATATATATTAGTTTGTTTCTTTTACACATTTTTCTTCAAAATTAAATTCTTTAAATAATTGCTATTTTAAATTAAAATGATTATATTTTCATTTTTACCTTTTAAATAACTGTTATTTAAATTTAGTTATTTTTTAAATTAAAATCATTATTTTATCATTTTTTAATAATTATTTTTTAAAATTTAAAGGTTAAAATACTCCGTTGGTCCTCGTTTTGATTCAGAAATATCAAATTGGTCATCGTATTTTAATTGATCTCAATTTCGTCCTTATTTTTGTAATTGAGTATTAAATCAGGATTTAGGACAATCGTTAACAAAAACGATTTGAGATCAATTAAAATACGAGAACCAATTTGAGATTTATGAATCAAAACGAGGACTAACGGAGTATTTTAACCAAATTTAAATAATTATTTATAATAACAATTTTAATAATAAATATTATACAAATTATTTTTTTTATAATTATTTTTAATAAAAAATATTTTATAGTTTAAAAAAATTATCTAAATGAATACTTTGAAGACTAATTTCAAGAATGTATACCCTTTCATTCATGAATGATTGAAAAACCTAATATAAAGAAGAAACTCATGAAGTGAAAATATCTGAATATGGAGCAAAATTTATTTAAAAATAATATTATAAATATCAAATAAAATATTAAAAAAGGAATTTGAAAAAGGAATTTTTAATAAGACAAGTTGTGTAACATAAACATGTACCAAATATAGAAGACAATTTTCCTTATATAAAAATAACTTAAATAGAGTAGTACGTGAAAGAAATTTTCTATTTGTTTGAATAAAAGAAATCTCCTTTATCCATTTTTTTCCCCACCAGTATAGTTTATTTTTTAAGGAAAAAATATTGTAAACACACCTTATTTAAAAAGTTCCTTTAAAAATTAAACTTTGAATACATTTTGTAGGCATCATAACATGTCTTTAATCTCTAACTCAACAAGTATAATATTCTTTAATATCACATGTATGGAAACAATTTAATTTTGTTTGGGTTAAATAAAAAATTATGCTCAACAGTTTTTCTCTTTCTAAACATACAATACAACCACGTGTAAAAAAATTTATTTCATCATAACATATGTTTTATTTCAATGTGTCAGATAAAATCCATTTCCTTCTCATCAATTATCAGTGTTCAAAACGATGCAAACTTCGAATTGATTTTTCTCACCTAACTTTTCTTTGCCTTTCTAGTTCTTATCAACTGAAAAAGAATCTTTATAAAATAAAAATAAAAAATAAAAACTGCATTCACAATTATATCAACGACCATTCTGATAATGTCACATGTGTGGATCACATTCACGCTCACAGTCCAAGGATAATGTTTTGTCAGTATTGCAGACCTAATTCATGAAAAATGACCACCCATCTTTTTCTATTATATATGGATGTTTTTTAATTTTATCCCATTATTTTAAATTGAAATAATTATTTTTTTATTTTTTAAAAATAATTGTTAATACAAATTCATTAATTTAAAAAAATTAAAAAAATTATTTTATTATTTTAACCTTTTGATATTTTTTAATTTAAATAATTATTTATAATACAAAATTATTTAAAAATAATAAATTATACAAATCATTTACTTTTATAATTATTCTTAATAAAAATTATTTTTTAGTTATTATCTTTTTAAAATAATTTGATTGATCGTTTTCGGTGGTGTTTTTCTTCCATAAACATTTTTTTCATCAATAAAATTTGTTTTTCTTTAAATTACTCCGACCTCTGGCGGCGGACTACATCATCATACTCTTTTCGCCATCATAAAAAATATTTTAAATTTGAGTTAAATTAAATTTTATCCTTAAATTTAAATATAAGATAATATTATAATTTATTTCTTTTAGAATTAAAGATTTGTAATGTTAAAAAATCTTAAATACAAATAAATTTTAATTTTAGTTCCTTAAATTTTGTTTTGTTTTCGATTTTTAAAACGCAGTCCAAATACTATCATCTGTACTACTTAGAGAACCAAAAGTAGTATATCTTAAAATCAGAGTATTAAAAACTAATAAGAGGAAGATAAACATATTTTACCTTTAAAAAATATATCCTTGTATTTAAAAATTTTAAATTAAATAAATTAAAGTGAAAAGTTCGTAAAAATCTTTCAGTTTTCATTAGAAAATATGTTTTAAGAAGTTTAATTTGTCTAGCTGTTTAAAAAAAAAGGAAAACCCAAAATTTTTTATGCCTCCCTCTTTAGCCAAATCTTGAGCTAATGGATCTGTTTAACCTCATAAAGCCCATTGGGCTCACCTACTCGAAACACACAGGCTTCCGTATTTAATGTCGAGTTCATGACTCAATTTTGTTAGTTTGATTTTTTTTTTTATTATTATTATAATAATTAATAGATGTGTTTAAATGGCATTTTGTATAAGTATTCTTAGAGAAGGACACATAAATAAATTACACTTTTCCTAAATTAAAATCAATTCATACTTAATAAATAAATAAATAAATAAGAGAGCCTCTATAAATTAATTGTTGCATAAGTTAATTCTAATGTATGGAGAAACTAATTTTTAATTTTATTTCGTAGAAGGAATTTATAGCTAAATTAATTCAAACAGATCCAATGTGTATTTACTTATTTTTAATAACCAAAAATAAAGTTTTTTTTACCATTAATACTTGAATTATTTTTTATATATTTGTAAATAAGTATAGCCCAATGTTTCAGATTTTTAATTGGTATAGTCAACTTATTCTTCAAATTTTGTGCATTTCAAATGTTTTGATTTACATTTTTTTTGCCAAACATTTGTGAACTAAACCCGTCCATACATTTTAAAGTATTCGTTCAAAATCTACCAATGAAAATTAATATTTTACCAAATTTAAAAGATTTTCAGAAACTATCTTTAAAACCTTAACCTCACACTATGAAAAGATCTTTAAGATTTGATCAATTTCTGCATTTCTAAACATTTCAAATAGTTTTTTTCAATCTTAAAGTCATCCTAAAGCTAAATATTTTAGTAAAAAAATAAAACAGGATTTAAGGGCTTTATATAAAGAAAAATAGATTAAATGGACTGAATTAGTATCACCATAAATTATTGATCCGTCATTATTTTTACCAATTGAATCAGTATTATTATTAGTTCATTATATAATCTAAGCATATCTGAAGCAAGAAATTAGACAGGGAAATTTCATTCTTGAACTATAATGTTTGATATGCTTATGCATCAATACTATAATGTAAGTTTGGCGGTAATAAATTTGTTCGCAATCATGCAATGTTCTTCAAGTGTTCATAAACATGCAGTAAGTAAACCAGAGACACAGAGAATAAGGTACTAGTAAGATCTAGGCTTTTTTAATACTGAATAATGGTGTTACTGAAATCGGATAAGGAATTTTGTTCAAAAATAAAAATAGAATTAAAAAGAAAAAAAATATATCTTAAAGAAGACATTCACTTGCTAAAAAAAATCAGTAGTGTTTATTAAAATAGGATATGGTTAGAGTTAGATGATACAGGAATACACATTAAGACCGAAATCCAACTAATATCTAACTACTTCATTAAATTTCACCATACTCTAACCATTACCATGATTTAAGTCTCCATACTTCAATGTTATTTGGAATATTGGATTATGAGAAGACCAAGATTGGTTGGGAGTTGGTACAAGAACAGGTAGTGGTTGGAAGATGAAGCATGTTCCTGGTATGATGGAAAAATTATGACATCATCTCAAAACCCTAATAATTATTTTTTTAATTTAAGGTCTCTTTGGATACCTAGGAAATTTTAGTAACCATTTCATGATTTTTTTCAAAATTAATGCTATTTAACTCTGCATAATGTTCTATTTTTTCTCTCTTAGAAAGGTTTATGGAATGTTTGTTGGGTTGGAATATGTTTATGTTGGACATATAAATGAATCTCTCCTTTCAAATTGCCTGAAACTTATTCTGTTCAATTGACATTTCACACATCCAAAAGGTAATATATGACTTATATCTCTTACCCCTCACTTTCTGACATTAAAGATACAGATACAGTTAGGTTCTAGAATATGCAAAAAAGTTTAATAAGACAAATTATAATCAAATAATGGAGAGTGGGTAAGAAAGTATATATAGACTATATATGTTAAACAAAACACTATTTATTATCTGTCGTGCCATCAATTCTACAAAAACAATGACAACATTCATGGCCACTTGGATGGCTTGAGTTCATAAACATAGACTCTAATTAAATTTCCGAATTTCAGGAATAGAAATGGAAATTAAGAATCAAGTTCACTTCAAACTTGCCATGGAAAACACTATAGATGATGAAGGTGGTGGTGTAGACCTTAAGCAGAAGCGGTAATGAATTGTATTGCCTCTTTGCATATACCAGTCATTGTGGCTTCAGGTCCATAAACCTGTAGGGAAGATAGATAACCAAAAATCTTAGACTGTTCCCTCAAGGCAAGTTTTCCTAACAGCATGAATTGGTTGTTCAATACCATGTCAATAATAAAGGCATGGATTATGTTACCTCAATGGGGATACCAATCTCGTCTCCAAGTGCACGCATTAAAGCTAGACCCTTCTGGTAGTTGGGCCCTCCTCTCCTCACATAGATGTTCATTCTTGCTGCTTTCAATTTTGACTCCTGAATAGAAAAATAACTCACATTGAATTAACCCTCCTACACATATGTATAATCTCTTTCACATGATAACAAATGATTGATGGACTTTGGGAATATCAGGCGTAACTGAGATGTCAAAATTCATATTGATGCCTAACATGACCTTATTGGGAATTAACCCTGCTACAAGAAGATTCACATCATATGTATGAATCAAGCTCCATGATCAAAGGCTTACCTTCTCTCTCAGAGCCCGAATTATACCGCTAAATGTAGCAGCAACATCAGTAAAGTTAGCTATGCCTCCTCCTATCACAAGAGCTCTCTTTTGGCCATCAGGGTTTGCAGTTGCACACTGGAAAGAAGAAAAGCAGATTATAATACAAACAAAATGCCAGTGGTATCAGGTTCAATGTTACTATGAAAATCATAGGCTAATATATAATTAGACACTTCAAACGAGGATTGTCTTATCTTGTAAGAACGAATTTTGAATCGTTAAATCAATATTTAGGCCAATGATAAAGCAGGGATATAGGTTGATTACATCAATTACAACTCTGGCATACTGCAAGACTTCGTCTTCTTTGGGTGCACCACTGTATTCAGCATAGTTTCCAAGCTCAGATGCAAAACCAAGATCTCCAACCTGTGTTAATATTGTATGAAATAAGATGCCACTCAATGCTACAAAATATGGATATTTTCCATGAATTTAGTTTTAGTATAGAGAAACACACTGTATCAGCGTAGATGACACTGGCACCTCCTCCAGCTACCATTGTCCAAATTCGGCCCTTTGGGTTCAACACAGTGAATTTTAAAGATGCACTTGTCTGCAATATTGAAAGAGCAAGCAAATTAACAACTATAAGCAATAGTATTATTGCAATTATCAATACATTATTGATGACTGCTGTTAGAGAAGTATGAGTATTAAGACCAGGTGATACCAAGAACTATAACTGTTTCGGTTTGGGTAAATAGCTTAATTAAGCTCATATTTGATAACCTTTTATTATATGATCTCTTATATTAAACTTGACTGGAAAACTTCTTGAAGTTGTGAAGAGCTTATCCAGATACAGAATTATAGCTTTCACATTTAGTAAGAAGGAAAAGAAAAATGCATGTACAATGTACACAGAGAGCCGTGCAAAACCGCAGACACACATCTTATGTGCATGGTTTTAACTTGATTGAATAAGATTGCACATGTGGGGTAACATTTGTGTACCTTTTCATCTAATCCATGAATGAAAGACTCGGTGGCAGACATAACCCTTCCAAATGGCAGTGGAAATTCAATGTCTCCCCATCTACAGATTCAATAACAGCAAAATATAAATCAATTTTTCATTAGGAAATAGGAATATAGTATTCTATCCTAGAAAATAACACTTGGGAATTATTAGAGGGAAAGAAAATAACCCACTTCTTGAAGTTCTTGAAAGCAGCAGTGTCATCTAGCTCGCCCCTCATATCCAAAGGATAAGGCTTTCCATTAACCAATGTGAAAGGATTCATCTCTAAGAAAGTGAAATCCAGATCTAACACAAATGATAAGCAAATAAATAAATAAATACATGAAATAAAGGGAAATGGTACAATTTCAATGTAATTTTTAACAAAGTTGATTACAGAATCCCAAACCAATAGTGTTTTGATAACTTGGTAGATATATTTTGTATACCTTGAAACAGCGTGAAAACCACTCTCAGAAATTCCTCAATTTCTCCCTTGATCTGTAGAAAAAGGTACAGGATTTAATTACATATTCGGATTGGTTTACATAAAAAATCAAAGTAAGATGCATAAAACAAACATGGTAAAGACGCCAAAGTTAATCTGTTCATAAAACAAAATAGCATTTTAACTGAATTTACCTCCAAGGGAAGGGTTGCAACAAGTGGGGCAACAATTTCTGATGTAATAGACACCCCAGTTGGAATGAATACAGTCTTAACCTGAAATATGAATAAGCCACTCAATAACTTAAATAAGGGAAAAATCTACAGCACAAAATATAGAGTATTTAACATGAAATATGTAAAATATGCGTTGTAGCAGTGCAGTACCTTATCCCAGTTATCTTCAATTTCAATTCCTCCACATTCAGAAAAGCTTATGCTGTTGCCGAGTCTCTCAGAGACTATGTTAAGGTAAAACTCTTCGTCGTGTGGGACAAATGGTTCAACAATGAAAGTTGTTATGGGTCCTTTGCATCCACCCATCTCAACCTATATATTAGAGAAAACATGAATAAATACAGCAAGGGTTGAAAGGGAAACTCTCAGAACAATGGAAAATAAAAAGGGAAAATCCCAAGAGTAATTACCTCTTTTCCAAGACGCTCTTTCACAAATGAGACAACTTGTGCAAAATCCAAATTCAAAGCAACCAAACCGCTTTTGCCACGCTTTCCAAATAACATGTCAGGTTTCACAACCAATTTAGAAGATGAAAGCCAAGGTTCCTTCTCTTGTAGCTCAGTGAAATCAGTTGAAGCATTTATCTTGAGACAAAAAGGAACAAATTCATCAATCATTACTCAAGTTTGCCACATACAGAATGGTAAAAAATTATGAATTTAACCCGAATGTACTAACATTAAAATGTTTTTTCCTCTATTCTCCAAGTGACAAATCTATTGACATTTATAATAACTACTAAAGTCACACTTGAGATGATTTTAATTGGTTGACAATATAAATGAAATTATTTTACATGGTCAGTACATGGAAATTAAAGCCAGGGATTATGGATTTATAAAAACTGGAATTTTTTTTCATATGCATCCCCATTATAAAGTACATAAGCGCCTAATAATCACTAATAGAGTGAAGGTATTTTGTATGTTCATTCAATCACAAGTCATCTGCATTGTAAATTTGTTGCCTTTCCTAATAAATATATTAAACTTTGCACCAGACATGATTTCCGATTCATCAACCATTAACCATGCATAAACTTATACTTCAATTGCATGTTTGAATAAACTAGAGCAACATAACTTAAATGATATTATTCAAATAGAATTGAACTTACCAGTGTGTTGTGTTTAACTATAGTGGATAGATCATAGATCAGTGTTATATTTCATTGTAATTTACTCATGATAAGATTACTCACTTGTGCAGACTTGATTGCCAACTCCTTGCCAGAGAGTCTCTTAAAGTGCTCCTTCAACAACCTCTTGGAGTCGTACTCTCTGATCTTCTTGCGCGCCATTTTTCTTACTCTATTTCATCAACAAAACAACCCAATCATCAATGATTCATCATAAGCGAAAACAGATCTGAAGAACCACAACCACAAACTCAAACACCAAATCCCATCAGAATAAAAATCAGAAAGACCCCATCTCAAATTCGCTTCAGGGGGGGTTCAAAATTCATATCAAAATCGAAGCTTGAAGACTCGGAACATAGTAGGTGAACATGAACATGCAGAAACATGAAAGAAATGACGAGGGAGAAGAAATGGTGGGAATTACCGTTAGATGAGGAAAAGGGTGTGGTGGGTGCTTAGATCTAACAAAGGAGTGAACGAATGGAGAGAGTTTGTGGTGGGTGTATATATATATTTATATATATAGATATAGTGCAGGATTTGATTAATTTAATAATCTAATTTAATTTGTGTTGAAGAAGAAGGAAAGGGTGTAAAGAGAATGATAGGGTGGTTGGGTTGGTGAAGTGTGAGAATGAAGATGAATTAGGCAAGAACAAGGCACACACATGGAGGGTTACCCACCTACTACTCCTTCCTTTGGACCAAAGTCTTAGCTTCAGCTTTCATTCAACTCCAATGTATGTATTTGGAACTTTGTTTGCCACAATTTTTTTAACAAAAATGGCATGTGAGAATAAAAAGATAAGAATGTGATTTTGAAAATAAAAATGGAAGAAAGAAAATATATGTGAAAGGAAGATGTATAAAGAAAAAATATATATATTTTTGAGAATGATATTTTTATATTTTTTAAATTTTTATAAAAAGATGTTTTCTTACATCATACTATTTCTAACTAGTTAATAAAACTTATTTATTTTCACGAGAAAAACCAATCTTTCTATGTTGATTCTTAAAGTGAAATTTATTTATTTTGAGAAAATCTTTGTCGTGTGAAATATCTATATCATAATCAAACTTGATCTCGCTGAGAACTGTGTATTTTTTATTTATTTTTAGACAATTAGGTTAGTTTTGTGGGGTTGGGGGCACAATGCCAAATAAATTATTAACTATAAATGAGTAATTGAAAAGTAAACCGTAAAATAGGAAAACCATGAAATATAAAGTGATCAAATTAAATTAAAAACTAGTTTTAAGTGAATATAAATGGTATTAAACACAAAGTTAAACAAATTTTAATTTGTCGTTTAACAAACATTATTATCACAATCAATTTGAACACGATGCATAAACGATAAACCAACCCACTTTACACGTGTACATTACAGCCTTCAATGTGAGAAAAAATCAAAATAATATTTATGATGTTAATAGAGTTCAACTGGCCTCCTCTTTTGAACTCAATAATGGTTTTTATTTGAACAAATTTTGAATTTGGAAAATGTGTCGCCAAATTCCTCTAACATGTGATGTAGATAAAAAGTTAAAATCAACATAACGATGGGTTTAACCAAAATTACCTATTACTTTTATATTTTCGGTCTCCAAATATGAACACCCTTAATTTAATTTAAGGATAAAGATTAATCGCTTGTTTGTGTATTCAATTATGGCTATGAATTTATCTTTAAATTATTGATCATTGTGAAAATTTAGAAAATAAATAAGAGTAGAAAAGATTTCCAAATATTTAATTATTAAAAAGTCTATGATTAGAGTTTATTAAAACGAGATTCATTTTTAAATTTTCATTTTTTTCTAAATATTATTTATTTTCTTTTTGAATTTTTAATCTCACATTTCATTTCTTTAAATGTATGAGCCTATCATATGACTTTTGACATCGAGAGTAACAAATTTGTCTAATTAAATTTCTCAATAGCGTAAATTATTTTTTCACTTTTCTTTTAATTAATGTTTGATCTTGTTTTATGTGATACCTAAGAAATTTGCATATGACTTTAGGTAACTAAATTTTATTATTTAATTTTTTTGGGTCATGAGGGTGTGTTCACATCATTAATCTGATTTTTTTTTGTGTAGTTAAAGTTACACAAGGGTTTTGTCTATCTGGGGTCTCTACGAGAGAAGATTCTCCATTTGAGGTAAGGGAAGCTAGTTTATTTATAATGATTGAGTTATGAATTGCTGAAATTCAAACTCTATTGATTTTAAATGTTGATTTGTTTGAATTTAAAATGTTGGGTGTGGAACTAATTTTATTATGTTAGAATTATCTAATTTGCTTTACATGAGGTTTGATTTGAACTAAAGCATGATATTTTGAACTAAGGATGAGCTAAAATTGCTCAAATAGGCAAGTTGGATAACCTAAATTAGTATACCAGGACTATTTGTCTAATACGACATCATGCAATAACACATAACCTTTGGGCACAAAGCGAATAACTTAAGTAAGTGAGCTTTAGAGGTTTATGGCGTTGGGTGCAACCCTGAGACTGTTGTGTGCTCACTTTATCGTGAGATCCAGTGGTCCAAGGAGCTACCCTAAAATAGTTGGGCGATCACTTAATAGTGAGCTTCAATATATCAACTATCAATTAATAAAGTGTTAAATATCTAAAATTATTTAATTATTTAATTTTTTTTAATTTTTTTTGTTCATTAAATAAATTATCAATAACACTTATGGACATTTTTGTTATTTAAATAAAGTAAAATTATATGCATTATTGACTATTGAGACTACAATTCAATTTATTAGGTTCAATAAACACTCGTCTAACCAATTAAATGTATACTAATAGACTTGTCTAATATATGTATGAAAATATTTGCTATAATGTATTTTTCTAAACTCGTGTTATCAGTGTATGGACAAATTGGTCTTAGTGTTTGTTGATTGACTCGTCTAATCAGTGAATGAACAAACTTGTCTAGTGAGTATTCTTATACTCGTCTAATCAATGTATGAAATGACTCATCTAATGATTTTTGCTAAACTCGTTTAATTAGAATATGGAAATTTGTTTAATTAGTGTTTGTTTAAACTTGTTTAAAATGTATTGCAAGACTCGTTCAATTAATGAAAGACAAACTCATATTGTATTAATAAACTTGTCTAATTTGTGTATAGATAGACTTGCCTAATGTATACTGATAAGGTCATCTCATCATTATTGTTGGTAGACTTTGATGAAGGATTATCTTGTTCCTTTTTAAGAATATTGAATATGGTGTGAGTTGATTAAGAAAGCTAAGTGAAATCCCCACTGGACATTAAGATAGCAAGCTATCTAGATGTGAAGGTTCCTTTCA
>Ga0214545_1005503_pt1 | contig 22816 bp, 11 predicted proteins | sample CNSS4metaG_FD_160064 | JGI IMG/M metagenome (GOLD analysis project Ga0214545, IMG submission 160064) | Root nodule microbial communities from cowpea collected in UCLA plant growth center, Los Angeles, California, USA - CNSS4 | ecosystem: Host-associated > Plants > Roots > Nodule | place: USA...
ATAAGAATTTATTCAATTTATAATTAAATTTAATAATTTATAATTGAATTTAAAAAATAATAAATTTAAAGATCAATTTTAGAAAAGATATTAATATAATTTGTATAAAAGATATTAAATTTAGCGTTAGACTAAATTGAACAAAAATAACGAATATAGGGACTAAATTGAACAAAAATAACGAATATAGGGACTAAATTGAACAAAAAAAATAATACTACCACAAACTGACACGTGGCACAATTATGACTTGACACGTGGACCATTTATTTGAAATTAAAAAAATTTTAAAAAAATTAAAAAAAATTAAAAAAAAATTAAAAGAAAATTAAAAAAAAATCAAAAAAATCAAAAAAACCAGGAGCTGACACGTGGCATGTACTGTACAAAAACGTTAACTATTTAAACACCGTTAGTGAAAAGGACCAAATTGACCACAATTTGACGAAAATGAGGATCTAATTGAACATAAAACGAAAATAGGAACCAAATTGAATAAAATCAACAAAAATAGGGACCAAATGTATATTTAAGCCTAATAAATAATAAAATAAAATAAGAAATATGTTTGGATTGATGGTAGGTTTTTTAACTTTAATTCTACCATGGGATAAAAGGAAAAAAAAAAGAAAAGAAGAAAAAAAAAACAAGAGAAGGGAGAATCTAATTTATTTTTAATTATGACACGCATTTCATGAGCCCAAACAAATGTTTTGTACATATTTTCACCTCCACTGTTTGTTATTTACACTCTTCACATGACATGTCACAAAAGGACGTTTCATAATTTCTGTGTTCAGAGAAGGTATAATATTAGGAGCAATGTTTTGTTTTATAATAATTTGAATAAATATCTTGCATTTACACTTATGTGATGTGTCTCTTTGCGTTGTCAGTCTAGGAAGGCATTATTTTAATTAGAAGCAAATATTCCTGATAATAATGCTTTTAGAGAATGATACGATTTTAATAGTTAGAAGAAAATATTCCTGGTAATAATTAGAATCAATTATATGAATAATATGTTATGATTTGATAACGATCTTTATGTGACGAAAAATATGATTCTAGTAATTACAGGCAATATTTTGTGAATATTATGCAACGATTTAATTACTATAATATGTTTCATCAAGACCAATTTCTTCCTCATATATTTTACTATAATTAAAGACTATGATTTCAGTGGTACCCCAAGGTGCCTATATAAGCACAAGAACTTCTCCAATGCAGGATACAAAAAAGAAATTTGAAAAAACCCCTATTCTTTTTTATTAGCAGAGCACACACGCAAAAGGGGTCACCTTACTATCCTTTATTATTTTTGTATGTGTTTTTTTATTTTGTTTGATTTTTTTGGGAACAATAAATATTTTAAACATCAAATTCTGTCTTGCACACTTAATTAAAGAAGGAACCGTCTTAAGACGGGCGTTGTGGGGTGTTAATACCTTCCTCACACGTAATCGACTCCTAAATCCAAATTTGATTTCGAAGACTTTTCTTTTTTAAAGTTTTTCTATAGTTTTCCTTAATAAACTATGGTGACGACTCCTATTTTTTTTTAATTATTTTCGCCGTCCCGTCGTGATCTCGGTTGCGACAGATGGTGACTCCACTAGGGACATGTTTGAGAGTCATTCCTATTAGTTGAGTGCGCAAAATATATGTTGTTTTTATATATTCGTCTTTCCTTTGTCTTTTGTTTTATTTCATGTATATTTATCTATCTTTGTTTGTCTTAATGCCATGTTTACTCTTTAATGTCCTCATATGATTATATTGTTGAAATTATTGAATCCTAGGGTAGACAATTGTTATATCTGTCTGGGAATTTTCTGGTTATTTTGCATGTGTGGGTTTGGGTAGTCTTAGGTTGCTGCATTCACACATTACACATGGTAGGCTAGTACATTCATTTTTAATATTGGAGGTCCAACGATTGTTATGCTAGATCTCGGATCTACTTGACTATTGGGTAGACTTCATCTAGAGTTTGCTTCCTCTTGACATGCCACATCTGTTAGGTCGCCTATCGTTGTGGATTATGCCCTGAGGTTGACTTCAGCTCTAGAGGCTTGTGAGATAATTTAGAGTTATCCTTTGAAGAATCATATAAAAGCCCATAGACCAGAAAATAGTTTTTTTCTACACCTTCTAGGACACAAAGGGAGCATGCATTATTTCTTTATTTATTTTTAATATTTTCATTTTTTATAAAATTAAGTAGTTAATTTTCAACTGTGTCATATTTGCATCAACGTATAAATAAGGGCCTCTCGAGGCGCATACATGCATTACATCCACATCTTATTTTCATTCATGGTACCATGCACATAGTTTTAAGGAATAACAATTTTACATTCACTTGACACGTATCATGGATCCACTTTGGATTCATGTCACAATGTATAATGCATAATATTCATCCCATTATTTTTTCATGCCACCTTGCATAGTACATATCATACATACACTCACATGCATGTGTATAGGTAGTTTCCAAATTTGTAGCATCTTGCATTTCATGTTACTTTGAATAACACATAACATGCATCAACACCACATCTTGACAAAAGTTTCACTATAATAAATTCAAAATTAATTGTTTCCCTTTTTTGTTAATAAATTCATGGAATCTTGTGAAAGGTGAAAAAAAATAAGAGGAGAAAATAAATTATTCTTTGTCAGATCAGTTAGTTGAATAAATAGTTTTTTATGAAAAGTGGCATGCTTTTGAAACATTGCTTTAATGTGTGTACATGGAATTGCTCAAATTCATTTCCTTTCCCATCCTATTTCCCATCACCTTGCCCTCATAAATCTCTCTTTTGTATTCCATGGAGATCATCATAAAGGGGGCATGTGTCCTAGAATGAATTTAAATTGAAGTGAGTCTTTGAACACAAAAAAAAAAGATAACAAAAAAAAATGAAGAAAAGTATGCTAGACTGAAAACCCAAGAGGGTGGTCTAGGAAAAAATTAAGACAACAAAAAAATAGAAAATAATACAAAAAAGAAGTATGGGCAAACAAGGGGCAACCTCTAATGTGATTGAATTTTTTTCCCTTTGGATTAAAGCTTTTGAAATTAAAACAATCATGAGTTGAAATGAAGTGTGGCCATGTTTCTTTATCAAGAAAAAAATGATATTCCTTTGTTACCCATTTTGAGCCTATAAAAAATCAAAAGTTCTTTCTAGTTACCCTGAACAAGGGTCACCTTCCCATGAAGTTAACATAATGTTTGCATCTATTTTATTTGACTTATAATTCACCAATAAAAAAATAAAAAAAGTTTGGAAAGAAAAAAAATTGGTTATCCAAAAAAAAAAAAAAGAGAAAGTGGAAAAAAAGTGGTGAACAAAGGTAGTCAAATGAATTTTAGGTGCAACGTTAGATAAAGACCGTTCTTTTAAATAACCTTTATTCCATTTATTTTGAGCCTTCACTATCCATTTTTTTTATATCCCTTAGCCTTGGCCACAATACAAGCCTAATAAAGTCCATACAAATCAATGATTGGTTGTTGTTTTTCGAAAACTTTAATTTAGAAGAAAATATTTTGTCATGTTAAGAGGTTTGTTCAAAAAAAAATTGAAAAAAGTGTTCAAAGATTTACTTTCAAACACCGGGGCAGTTTATTTTTGGTTGACATGTTTCATAGAGATCAAAATTAGCATGAGTAGTCAAGTTAAATCAAGACCATGCCCTCTCATTCTTTCATTCTTCATGCGTTTCCTATCATATTAATCAGTTATCTTGAATTTGGGCAATTATTGATTCTGATTGTTAGACTTACATTGGGGCAACTAGTATGAAGTCTCCCATTATTTTCAACATTCTTATGCTATCAACAACTAGGGCAAGCTCAAACACATTTTGCACTCTGAGACCAAATTATACCCTCAAATTGGGGCAAATTTTGAAGTCACCATCTTTTTTTATCAATAATTGGGACAAGCCCAAACACACCTCATGTCCTGAAGTTAACTCTTAACTATCAAATTGGGGCAACTCCTTAGTGAATAACCTCATCTAAGCCTTTTCAAGAACTTTGGCAATTTCATGTATGTCACTCAAATAGTGTTCAAAAAGAAATGTTACAGAAAAAAGTTTCTCAATAAACTGATCAGACCAAGGAATGTTTTTCAAAGAAAAAAAATCAAAATAGAAGAATTCCATAAATCTAAAATTAACAACAAATTGGGGATCAATTGAAATAAGTTCCATACAATGTAAAAAAATACAATGAGGGGAGGAAGAAGTCAAAGCATAACTAGTTAATCATCATACATTCATGCATATAGAAGTTTCAATGTAGCCATTAAGGTTTTGACACCTTGAGCTAAACATAACAGGTAGACAAGTAAACAATTTTTTTGTCATGCATTCATCCATACAATCATATGTGTCAACACATCATGTTCAAATCATAAAAATCATAAAATTATAAGAAACATGAGAATAATCAAGCATCAAAGTTCTTCAATTGAAATATAAAAAGTCAATATTCAAGTTTGCTTCTCTGATATTTCTCGGATTGATGGTCCTCTTCATTCATATGAATGACCTACATATCCTCAAGCCCAATTTCGCACTGGCCCCTCAAGCCTAGTTTTATCTGGCCACCTCAAGCCTAGCTTTGTCTAGCCCCTAAGCCTAGTTTCGCACTAGCCCCCCAAGCCTAGTTCATTTGGCCACCACAAGACTAGTTTTATTTGGCTACCCCAAGCTTAGCTTTGTCTAGCCCCCAAGCTTAGCTTTGTCTAGTTCCCAAGCCCAGTTTTATCTGGCCACCTCAAGCATAGCTTTGTCTAGCTCAAACCCAGTTTCGCACTGGCCCCTCAAGCCCAGTTTTATCTGGCCACCTTAAGCCTAGCTTTGTCTAGCCCCTAAGCCCAATTTCGCACTAGCTCCTCAAGCCTAGTTTTATCTGGTCACCTCAAGCCTAGCCTTGTCTAGCACCTAAGCCCAATTTCGCATTGGCCACTTAAGCCCAGTTTCACATTGGCCTTTGAAGCCCAATTTCATCTGGCCACCTCAAGCCTAGCTTTGTCTAGCCCCCAAGCCCAGTTTCGCACTGGCCCCTCAAGCCTAGTTTTATTTGGCCACCTCAAGCCTAACTTTGTCTAACCCCCAAGCCCAATGTCGCACTGGCCCCTCAAGCCCAGTTTTATCTAGCCACCTCAAGCCTAGCCTTGTCTAGCCTTAAGCTTAGTTTCGCACTGGCCCCTCAAGCCCAATTTTATCTGGCCACCTCAAGCCTAGCTTATTCTAGACCCTAAGTCCAGTTTTGCACTGGCCCCTTAAGCCCTATTTCGTACTGGCCCCTCAAGCCCAATTTAATTTGGCCCCTCAAGCCCAATTTAGTCTGGCCTAAGCCTAGTTTCGTACTGGCCGCTCAAGCCTAGTTTTATCTAGCTCCTAAGCTTAGTTTCCACAGTGGCCCCCTAAAGCCCAGTTTCGTATTGGCCCCTCAAGCCCAGTTTTATATAGCCCCTCAAGCCCAATTTAGTCTGGCCCAAGCCTAGTTTCGCATTGGCCCCTTTAGCCCAGTTTCATCTAGCTACCCCAAGCCTACCTTTGTCTAGCCCCTAAAGCGCAGTTTTAGTCTGGCCCAAGCCTAGTTTTGCATAGGCCCTTCAAGCCCAATTTTATATGGCCTCTCAAGCCTAGTTTAGTTTGGCCCAAGCCAAGTTTTGCACTGGCCCCTCAAGCCCAGTTTTATCTGGCCACCTCAAGCCTAGCTTTGTCTAGCCCTTAAGCCCAGTTTCATCTAGCCACCCCAAGCCCAGTTTCGCACTAGCCCCTAAAGCCCAGTTTTATCTGGCCACCTTAAGCCTAGCTTCGTTTGGCTTTCAAACCTAGTTTTATCTGGTCCCTCAAGCCCAGTTTAGTCTGGGCCCTCAAGCCTAGTTTTACAATGGCCCCTCAAGCCCAGTTTTATTTGGTTACCTCAAGCGTAGCTTTGTCTAGCCCTTAAGCCCAGTTTCATCTGGCCACCCCAAGCCTAGTTTCGCACTGGCCCCTAAAGCACATTTTTATATGACCACCTCAAGCTTAGCTTTGTCTAGCCCCTAAGCCTAGTTTTATTTGGCCCCTCAAGCCCATTTTAGTCTGGCCCAAGCCCAGTTTTGCACTGGCCCCTCAAGCCTAATTTTACACTGGCCCCTAAAGCCCAGTTTCATCTGGCCTCCCCAAGCCTAGCTTTGTTTAGCCTTCAAACCCAGCTTTATCGGCCCTCTACGAGATAATGGTCGAGTTCAAGTTTTCTTTTCGTATCTTGGCCCTCTGCGAGGCAATGGTCGAGTGTAGGTTTTCTTTTGTTATATCGGCTCTCTACGAGGTAATGGTCGAGTCTAGGTTTTCTTTTGATATGTCGACCCTTTGCAAGGCAATGGTTGAGTTTAGGTTTTCTTTTGGCATATCAGCCCTCTGCGAGGCAATGGTCGAGGTCAGGTTTTCGTTTGTTATATCGGCCCTCTGCGAGGCAATGGTCGAGTTCAGGTTTTCTTTTGGTATCTCGGCCCTTTGCGAGGCAATGGTCGAGTGCATGTTTTCTTTTGTTATAACGGCCCTCTACGAGGCAATGGTCGAGTCTAGGTTTTCTTTTGATATGTCGGCCCTCTGCAAGGCAATGGTTGAGTTTAGGTTTTCTTTTGGCATATCAGCCCTCTGCGAGGCAATGGTCGAGGTCAGGTTTTCGTTTGGTATCTCGGCCCTTTGCGAGGCAATGGTCGAGTGCATGTTTTCTTTTATTGTATGTGCCCTCTACGAGGCAATGGTCGAGTTCAGGTTTTCTTTTGTTATATCGGCCCTCTGCGAGGTAATGGTCGAGTTCAAGTTTTCTTTTAATATATCGGCCCTTTGTGAAGCAATGGTCGAGTTTAGGTTTTCTTTTAGCATATCGGCCCTTTACGAGACAATGGTCGAGGTAAGGTTTTCTTTTGTTATATCGGCCCTCTATGAAGCAATGGTCAGGTTCAGGTTTTCTTTTGGCATATCGGCCTTCTACGAGGCAATGGTCGAGTTCTCTTTCTTCTTCTATATTTCATTTTTGAAATCCGAACGAAATTAGTGTTTTTATCTTTACTTATCTTTTACTATGATAATATGAAAAATTCACTTTCATATTGTCTAGTCAAATCTAAGTGAAGAAGGACAACTGTCAACACCCAATTTCGTTCGGGTAATTGAATTTGTTAAAATAATAATAATAATAATAAATAATATATATAAAAATAAAAATAAATAATAAAATAAAATAAAAAAAATTGTTTTGATTAATGGTAGGTTTTTTAACTTTAATTCTACCATGGGAAAAAAAGAAAAAAAAGAAAAAAAAAAACAAGAGAAGGGAGAATCTAATTTATTTTTAATTATCACACGCGTTTCATGAGCCCAAACAAGTGTTTTGTACATATTTTCACCCCCACTGTTTGCTATTTACACTCTTCACATGACATGTCACAAAAGGACGTTTCATAATTTCTGTGTTCAGAGAAGGTATAATATTAGGAGCAATGTTTTGTTTATAATAATTTGAATAAATATCTTGCATTTACACTTGTGATGTGTCTATTTGCGTTTTCAGTCTAGGAAGGCATTATTTTAATTAGAAGCAAATATTCCCGATAATAATACTTTTAGAGAATGGTACGATTTTAATAGTTAGAAGAAAATATTCATGGTAATAATTAGAATCAATTATATGAATAATATGTTATGATTTGATAACGATCTTTATGTGACGAAAAATATGATTCTAGTAATTACAGGCAATATTTCATGAATATTATGCAACGATTTAATTACTATAATATGTTTTATCAAGACCAATTCCTTCCTCATATATTTTACTATAATTAAAGACTATGATTTCAGTGGTACCCCAAGGTGCCTATATAAGCACAAGAACTTCTCCAATGCAGGATACAAAAAAAAAATCGAAAAAACCCCTCTTCTTTTTTATTAGCAGAGCACACACGCAAAAGGGGTCACCTTACTATCCTTTAGGTCAGTTTTGCTGTATTCGTGTCCTGAAAGGTAAATTCTCTTTGCTCCTAATGTTATTCATGATTCTCTTATAATATCAAATGTATGATCGATTGACCTGTTGTATGATTAGATGTGTTTGGAGTTCGCACGTTAGATGATTTTGGGTTTGTCATTGATATGCTCAACCCTTTTTTTTCCTTTTATTTGGAATGCAATTTATCTTGATAATTAAAAAGGTATATTTCGTAGGCTTTAATTCTCTCTAAAAAAGATAATAATAAACAAAAAAAAAGATAAAAAATTATATTATTTCTCTTATATAAGTATTGAATATCATGTCAAGTCTCGGACTTGCTTGATAATAAAAACACTCATTCATAGACTTTTAATTCTTTTTTTTTAAATTAATAATAATAAAAAATAAAAATTATAAAATCATTTTAAATATCATGTCAAATCTCGGATTTGCTTGATAACTAAATCTTTTATCACGTAGAATCTCGGGTTCTCTTGATATTAAAAATATATATATATATATATATATATATATATATATATATATATATATATATATATATATAAATCTAAAATTAGAAAATAGTAATAATAATATCAAACAACCTTTTTTTAAAAGAACTACGTTATTCATGATTTTTCAAATGGAAATAGGTAGGAGTAGAGATGGCAAATAAACCTGCCCCGTGGGTATTGCCCGAACCCGTCCCCGTTTTGACAGGGAATCCTCACATTAACTGGGTATGGGTATGGGTATGGGGAATCCCCGACTTTTTGAATTGGGTATGGGGATGGGTATGTGGATGTACATATCCCCGCCATAATACCCGTACCCGCCATATCTCTGTCCTTGTTTAAATTATTAAAATATTCATAATTAATTAAGTAACCCTATATATATATATATATATATATATATATATATATATATATATATATATATATATAAACTTTTTATTTCTTCTAATTATTTGGTTTGTCATGAAACACATTCGTATCTCCAATATATTTTTCATTTTATCATAACCTTTATATAATTATGTTAAAATGATGTATATCAAATAAAAACTTTTTATGTCTCATATTTGAATATTTCTATTATTTTTTTAATATTTTTCTTTATTGTATATTTTGCTTTCACATGAGCATTTCGCTCATACGACCACTGTTAGGGTTGAGTGACAATTTCTCTCACTCAGGCGAGAATTGTAAGACATGTGAAAATTAATTAATTAAATAATTAATTAATTAATAAATGCGGGTAGAAAGAGTCTTTATGGTATTAAATATTGTTTGATGTGACGTGATAAAGTACTAGCTTAAGTGGTTGAGAGTACTTAATAGTGTGAGAGGACTTGGGTTCAAGTCCTATGTATGCCAATTGTGTGTCATTGATTTATTATTATTTTGTTTTGGTAATGTAATTGTGAATGGTGAGTGATAATGTAGTCATAAGATTATAATGGTTATCACAAAATGTGAATTGGCACAGTGGTTGTGCTTTAGCCGTATGGGTGGAGGGTCACAGGTTCAAACCTTGTTAGAGGCGAAATAGACTTTATTTTTGCTAAATCTAGTTTGGAGTAGAGGTGAAAGGGCAAAAGGTAAAGCCAGAATGAGAAGAAGTTTTGGGTGTACAAGGGGGCTGAAGCAAAAGCATTGGTGAACTGAGGGTCCTTCATCCTTCTCATTTTTAATCCAGAATTCCAGGTTAGGGGAGTTGTCCTTATGCGCTTAAGTTGGTTTTTGGGTCTGTGCTGTTTTAATGTATTTCTGGTTGGCATGAAATTCGTGTATTATGTGTGGGGTTTGGAAGTTTAATTGATTGATCTTGTGCACATAATCCTGTAACGCATTATATTTTTGGGAATGAGGGTTTTTGTAATGAATGGAGGTGGATACCTAAGTTTTGTATTTTGCGTGGATTAAATGAATATAAAGCATGCTTCTGGATTTGATGTGCCATTTCATTGTATCAATCATGTTTTAGAAGTGTCTTGTTATTCGTTATGGTGAATTGAGGGCGCGAACAGAGACAAAACCCTACAAGTCTTGCCCAAGCGAGTCCATCTCGCCTAAGCGAGAATTGCAGAACTACGTTTCTGGTTTAGGGGTTTTGCTGCTCGTCTAGGCGAGTTGTTGTAATGTTGAGCAAGCGATAGTCTCGCTTAGGCGAGAGTGGCTTGCCTAAGCGAGATTGCAACGAGAGCAGGTATGTTGAGCGCGATTTCTCGTCCAGGCGAGGAATTTTGTGGGTTTGAGCGAACCAGGGTCTCGCTCAGGCGATAAGGTCTCGCCTAAGCGAGATATCGAGATCAATTTTGATGTGTTGCTTGCATGCTAGCTCAGGCGAGAAAGAATTGTGTGTTTGGGGGAGAGATGACCTCGCCTAGGTGAATAGGCCTCACCTAAGCGAGATAACGTGTTTATGCCACTGTTTTAAGCTCGCTCAGGCGAGGTAGACTAGCCTAAGCGAGACTGAGGGTCTAGCTTGGGTGAGAGTCCCTAGCTTAAGCGAGTTTATGCGAAATTCCATGTTTGTGTGAGCTTGTATGTGTGATTTGGCTGCTTTATCCTAAGTATAGAAAGTATATGCATGTGGTATTTGGGCTTGAAGGACTAAGTCCAATAGGGGTCTGGGATGTGCTTGGTGGTTGGACACATGATGGGCATGGAACTGGTTGAGTTCCCGTCGGCTACTAATGTGCGAGGAGTCCTTAGTATGGTGATTGCATGTGTCGGGCGCACGATGGGCAAGGAACGATTATGTTCCCGTCGGCTACTATTGGGCGAGGAGTCCATAGTATGGTGATTGCGTGCGTGCCAAGGTCCAAGTATGAGGCTTGGATGATTTACTACAGGCGAGGAGTCTGTAGGGCAGGACTATGGGCGGGATAGGCTCATAGGGTTGGACCACAAATGAGTTAGTTTCGTGGGAGCACAATGAAGTCCCAAGACCTAGTTCATATAAATGACTCATGAAGGACTATGAGGTCATGATTGGGTATTTTGAAAATCATGAGATTTTTAGTTATGCTATTTTGGGATGGGTGGCATATTTATTTTATGTATTTGTTTATATATTGTGCATAGCTCACCCTTTCTGTGCGTTTGTGGCGATGATCGGATAACAAGTTATCCGGGAGCAGATGATGTGACAAGTGGGCCAAGAGATGTCTAGAGGCGGAGAGCAGGGTCTACCTGGGCTTTTGAAAGCGTTTCTTTTGTTTTAAGATTTTGATGTAACTTTAATTATCTTGAATTTTGGTAAATTTTGTAATAGAATAATTGTGAACATTGGGATTATGTTACAGTTAGAATTTTGTTTAAATTTCCCATGTTTTGGGAAATGATATTATACTAAATGAGGTATTTATTTTTCTTTTCTATTTTTATTTATTAAAAATTCATAATATTCCTTAGGGATGTTACAAGAATGGCTCGCCCAAGCGAGGTCGCGATGAGACCTTTGCGTGTTACGTTTGAATCCTCGTCCAGGCGAGGGGTTGTGTGTTTGAGCGAACGAGGGTCTCGCTTAGGCGAGAAGGTCTCGCCTAAGCAAGAGATCGTGGTGAGCCACTATTTTACACTCGCTCAGGCGAAGAGGTCTAACTTCAGCGAGACAGATACACTCGCTTGGGCGAAGGCTCCTAGCCTGAGCGAGAATAGTGAGGATTCATGTTTTCATGCACTGTTTGAGTTGGTTGATTGATATTTCCTAAGTTATGGGAATTCTATGCATGTGTTTGTGATGATTGGGCTAGAAGGACTAAGTCCATAGGATCTGGGATATGCTTGGCTTGAGTCGCGAGCGAAGAGTTCGTGATGGGTGGACCGCATGCGGAATGTGAACGGTTTAGTTCACCGGAGGTACTCTCGTTGGGATGAGTGAGCGAGGGAGTTCATCTCATGCTCAACTTGAGAATGCTATGAGCGAGGGAGTTCATAGTGGGAAAGGCGGGTATGCGGGTCTGGGTCCGAGCGAGGAGTTCGGATGACGAGCGAGGGAGTCCGTGAAGCAGGACCACGAGCGGGATAGGCTTGTAGGTTAGACCACGAGCGAGGAGGGTCGTGGAAGCACAGGAAGTCCCATGATTTATAGTACATGCATAAACTCATAATAGTTATGAGTGTGGGAAAGTGGGTGTTTTGGTGTAATAATATATATTTATGATTTGTCGGGTGGGTTGAATTCATATTTCTTTATATCTATGTGCATAGCTCACCCTATCTATTTGTGTGTGGCGATGATCAGGTAACTTGTTATCCGGGAGCACATGATGTTTCGAGTGAGCCAAGAGATGTTTAGTAGCGAAGAGTGAGAGCAAAGTACATGGAGATTTTCTAAAGACTATTATTTCAGTTTCATGTAATTTGAATTATAGATTTTACTGTTTTTGACCTTTAAATTGTAAAGGTGAATTCTGGATATTTTTTGGACTATTAATAGCGATTTATAAAGTTTAAAGTTTAAAGAATGTTTGGAAAAGAAAAACATTGGTTTATGAAGATTTGAGCGATATCATCGTATTCAATTGTTAATAATCATTATAAAATACTTATAATTACTACCGAAATAACTACACGTAAAATGTTGAAGTCTTTCACTTTTTATTTACATTGTTACTGGCGAAAAGATGTTTATAAATTACGAGAATATATGATTTTTTTTTGTTTTATATTTTCGTATTTTAGTGTTGACAAATTAAAAAATTAAGAAATCCAATGACAAAATTTGTAAATACATATTTTTTATTTTTTATTTTTGATACGTTAACTTACACACTTAGTTGATATACATAAATATAATAAAAACCAGTTATAACGTTTACGTAGTTTATTCAAATATAAAATTATATTTCAAATAAACAAGTACTTGTTTTTTATTTTTTTATACTCGTTTTAAAAATATTAGTCTAAAATTAAAAGTAACAAAAAATGTCTTAGTTTATTATAGTAAAATTAGTTTCACTTCACTAATTTTTTTCCCCTTGAAACACTATCTTACGTGATAATGTAACATTGTTCCAATTTTCACGGAAGGAAAAAACCAGAAATATATTTAAATTTTACCAAAGAATCTTTTACTTTATTTATTTATTATTTTATTTTTCTATATTTCTGTATCAAAATTCAAATGGAAATATATTGGAAAAAGAGAAATAAAAAAGTTAAGAAAACACTTAATAAGTTAGAAAAAGAAAATAGATGTGAAGTTTTAGTTGTATTATTCTATCTATCTAACTTGAATGTCAAAAACCCTTGTGTTATTTTTTCTTTCATACCTAAATTAGGGTCGAAGAACGTCACGAACAATCACTAATTTCATGTTGTGTTGTCTCAAATGTTTATCAAGGACGAGTGACTATTTATTTGCAAATATTTTTGTAGATGATTATTTGGAGAAGAAATTACATTTTCTTAATAATATATAGCGATATTAATTAATTTATCTCTGACCCCTTGCTAAATTGTTAAAATTAATGAGAAATAATTTATCTTATTAATTTCCTTCGCAAATTTGTTATGAAATTTTTTTTGTCGTTGATTCCTTGTTAAGTAGTGAGAAATAATTTTTCTCGCAAATTTGTTAAGAAATTTTTTTTGTCATTGATCCCTTGCTAAATAGTAAGAAATAATTTTTCATGCTAATTTTTCTCGCAAATTTGTTACGGAATATTTTTGTCGTTCATCCCTCGCTAAATATCGAGAAAATAGTGAGAAAATAGTGAGAAATATATTCTCTTGCTAATTTCCCTTGCTAATTAATAATTTTGTTGTAGTAATTGGGCAAAAAATTTGAAGTAGGACTAATTGCAGCTCTTTTGAAAGTTAAGGGACAAAAAATATATTTAACCTTTTTTTTCATTAACGTTTTCTCCTTTGACTTGAGATTTTGCTTTCTAGAAACTTCTTAACCCAAAAATCCAGATATCTTTTAAAGGATTCAGAGAAATTATAAACAAAGAAACAATTTAGATATATTTTTATATTCATGATATCTAATTGAGTTTATACACTCGTCATCGCTCTATCTTCTAGAAAATGTCTTTATATTTTTTTAATCGAATAATTATTCACCCAATCTTATCTTTAAATAAAATAAATATTTTAAATTAATAAACCATTTTGTCTTTATTTCTAAATTACTTATGTTTGGAAAAATTGTTAAAAAACATTCTTATTCATTATTTATATTATATATTAAAAAAATTTAGAAGAAAAATTTAGACAAACAATGATATTTTTTCGTTTAAAAAATTCGAATCAATTTTTATTTTAAATTAGGTATTTAATAAATTAAACATTGTTATTGAAGTTTGAAAATAAAATATCTATTTGCATGATTAGATTCTCAACACTTCAAAACAAAAATTGTTCTCGTAGGAGATAAGCTGAGGAGGCGCACTGTGAGAAAAAGAACATCAACGCTATATCAGAAAAAGAAGATCAAGAACAAGAAGTATAATTGACATAGTCTACTAAAATTATTTTTGAACGAAATTTTAATAATCTTTTTAAAGCAGGAATAGTTAGAAAAAAATATTGTACAAGGCATATGATAGATACTCTGAATGAACAGAAGATATGAAAGCAAAATTCTGCACTTTTTACTGCAATTAAGATGAAACCTACATTACCTAAACGAAGCAAAGGTGCTCCTCCCTGGGTGCTGATTTTGATAGTCAGAAGAAATATTTGGCAAGAGAGATTGACGAGGATCATCACATGCTTCATAAGACCAATCACAATTACAAAGTTCTCGGAGATAGAACCAACAACCTTCTCACGCTTCCGTTCCTTCTAACCACCAGATCACCTTATCACTCTTGTTAGAATATTTTAATAGATAAGCTATAAAGTCTCGTTTTTCATAGAGGTCAATAACAATTGTCATTTTGAACATGAAATCAGTTTGAATACTTTGGAAAATTCTCTCTAAACTATATAGATTTGCAGTTGTTCGTGTGGTGATATTTGAATTCTTGGAATATTTGCTTGGTGTAAGAGACTAGGAGAAAGAGGTATCGATGACTAGGAAGAGTCATTACCAAGGTTTGATCTTTCTTAAATTTCTAGGTGTTTCCTAGTAGGATTCTAGGTCTACAAGTGGGGGTCTTGTTGTGTTTTATTGAGATTCTTGTGAGATTCAAGAATATTATTGTAGTTTTATATTTTCGAAAGTGTAATCTTGCTAGATTTCTTAAAACTTTTGAAACCGTGTAAAGTCAGACTAAGATAGACTAAGATAGCCTTGATTAACTGGGTGTAGCTCGTTTTGAGTGAACCATTATTAAATTATGTGTATTATGTGTTTGATCTTTCTCTCTTTGTTTGTTGTTTGATAAAAAATTTCAAGAAATCTGTTTTGATATAGTCTAAAGTTGTAATTCTATTTGTATTACTAATTGGTATTTTTAGAAATAAATACACGGCTTGAGATTTGTTTTCTTGAAGAAGTTTCATTGCAGCTTGAAAGGTAATAAAAAACAGAACGATGGCCAAAGTTATTTCTGGACAGATTATAAAACAACATTCATGTTACTTATTCGTTTTTTATATTATATTTACTATTTATACAATTTTGTTTTTTGGAAAAGTTTAGCAAACCATGTTATTGTTTTCGTTTAAAGAATTCGTCACTCCTTGAAAAAAGTATATGTATGACATAATTAATTAATAAATCATGAAACAATTCCACTTAATCTATTGGTTATAACATCATATTTTCTTTCATTAGCAAATAACATTTGTAATATGAAAAGTTCGTTAAGTTTTAGAAAATTGTTCTCTCCGTACAAGATAAGATAAAGACGCGTGCTATATGAGAAAAAGAACATCAACGCTATATCAGAAAAAGAAGATCAAGAACAAGAATAATTCACATAGTCTGCTAAAATTATTTTTGAACGAAATTTGAATAATCTTTTTAAACCACGAATAGTTAGAGAGAAAAAAAATCGTATAGCAAAAAGGAATGTCTGTACAACACAACTAAACAACTCATAACCCATAATCAAAAAATGAATGAATTAATTAATTGACTTTATACATATTTATATTTTAATTTTAAGAACTAACCTTAACAAATAATAAATCAAAGTTAACAATATAATATATATTATTGTAACTATTATAAAATTTAACAATTAACTACATTATTTATTAAATAATATTTTAAAATTTAAGATTATTTAAAAGAAGTCTATCATTTGTTAGGTGTACTCTATTCTGAATCATTCTAACTTGTTATCCAATATTGCCTCGTGTCTTCTCATGTGTGTGATGTGACAAGTAACTAAATGTTGCTTGAGTTCTTGCGGCTAGTGGCGGAACTTGGACAAAAAATGTAGGGGAGCCAAATAGATTTGTTATATATAATTTTTTTTAGTTAAAAAAAAGCTTTTCATCTTTTCTCTATTCAAAAAAAATATTACTATCATTCATTATTATATCATGCTATTATTTCATGATACCAAACCATGAATACCATTGATTTTGTAGTATTGTCAAATTTGAGGCCGTTTTTCTTGCGTTATAATGAATTTTTAAATTCATTATATTATAATTCTAAGAACTTTAGATATTTGTTTTTTATTGTCTTGAATTCTTGGTTCTCATGAAATTTCTCAAGTTTAGTTAATGTAAATGCATTTTTTTCATATTTATCACAAACCTAACTCTTTAAAAAAAAAGAATCAATTTTTTTACTTTTTATCATAATCTTTCTAATATAAATTTATCATCTCCCGCCTATCTGAAAAAAATAAAATTTATATTCACAAATCACAATTATCACAATGCAAAACATAACAAAACTCATACCACTTTAATTAAATAAGCAACACCGTATGAATTCAAAACTTTACAAAAAATTACCATAGGCAGCAAAAAACACAAAATCCCTAAATTTCACAATTAAGGATTATAATAATATGGGAAAAATTATAATTAGGGTTCATACCATTTTCATAAAAGAATCCCTAAAATCATAATTAGGGTTTTATTAAGTTGGGATAAACATTCTAAAAAGAATCATAAATTTAACATACATAAATCATGATAAAATACTAACCTTGATCTGAGACATCATACAATAATGTATACTTCAATATCAATTTATGTGTTTTCCAACCTCTATTTCCCAATCTATATCTTTGTATTGATTTCTCATAATTTACATGGTGGAAAGATCTTATAGCGAGAAAAAAAAATCTAATCTCTTTTATAAATCAATGTCTCCATTAAATTTTTTATTTTATCTTTTATTATAATTTTTCATAATATAAATAATATATAAATATAATTTAAAAAATATATAAATATATATAAAAAAAATTCAAAAAAAAAACATTGGGGGAGCCACGGCTCCCCTGTCACCACATAGGTCTGCCCCTGCTTGCAACTATTCGTGAAATAAGTCTTGTTGGTTTAATTATAAATAAGAAAAATGATATTTTAATTCATTTTTTTTATTCACTTTTAATTTATTGTTTTAATCATCATTAGATCATCTTTTTTTATTCTTTTTAGTGATGTGATGTGATAATTTAATGGTGATTGAAGTGGTGAATTAAAAATAGATAAAAAAAAGTGGATTAAAATATCATTGTCCATATAAATAATTACTTATAGAAAAAAATGGTGTTTCATTTTTTTAAACACAAACAAAAAGAATAAAATTCTCAAACCCTCATTTGAATAGCTAGTCTGACTGAGCAATAGTACATGTCAGCATCGATGAAATAAAATGTGAATACACAGTGCACAGCATGGTAGATGAACAACATCTACATAGAGGTAAGTAGCATTGTTCCAAACCCAAAGGATTCCAACCACTTCCAGTAGTCACCAACATTAATACCATAAAAATCTTCAAAATGCACCCTTAAGTAAAACAAGACGATGAATGCTGTTGATATAGTTACAGACTTTAAGCTAGCACACTAGTTTTTCTCAAGTTGAGATGCAGATGCTTCGAAAATTGGACAACCCAATATCAATTATAAAATCGGCAAGCTAAAAACTGATAGAAAATCCCACTATACAAAGTTCACCGTTAGGGTGTTATTGGGTACTTGACGTAGAAAAAATGGGAGTAAGGAGACAACAACACCCTATAAATGAATGACCAAAACCTTCCAAGAGAAACTCAACCATTTCCACGATTTGTGGCTGCCATCAACTTCTAAGGAGATGGGTTTTGGGGAGTGGAATTACTAGTATTGGCATGGAGATCTGTCACTATCGGAAGTGGTGCGACAAGTAATGCAAATGGAATCATTTAAACTCCGACGAATACAAACTTACCAGGAGATGTCAAAAGATACAAAAAAAATGACTGGTGAAACTTCTCAAGAAGGTTGTTTATTGAGCATGACTCATCCCATTAACCTGTAATACGTGCACAACATTATGGTTACGGTGATAATACAAAGAGAAAGATCTTCTGTTTACGTGCTTTATACCATACCCAATTAAATTTTCTTCACGTTAAAGAAATCAAGAATTTCCTGTTTAACAATTTGTGAAAAATACTTTGTTGGAATTTCTTCAAATTTCCCAGCCTTTATTTAACAATTTGTGAAAATACATAATGTTATATCTAATGACAGAAACTCAACCGCGAGCCTTCAAATAGCTATCCACAACTTTCCTTTCTTTGATTTCAAAAACAAGGACAAGATGTTCATAACTTTGTAGAGTTTCATCACTGTAAGCGGCAAACATAAATAGGACATTGCATGTAAAATTAAAAACATGTCAGACTTACAATAATTTCATCAACAGCCAGCCATTTATTCTATGGTTGATTTTCAAAATAGTTATACAATTCAACTCGTATGAGTGGCACATTGTAAAAAATATGAGTAAGGATACTTCGAGAGAGAGTGAGTGGAGTAGAAGGGACATGTGGCTAACTATGGAAAAACAAAGGACAAGTGATATCTTGACTAAAAATTTTGGAAAGACCAAAATAATATAATTTTTTAATTATTAAATTAGATTATTAGTATAATATTTCAAAAAATAATTCTCATTAGATTAGATTATTAGTATAATGTTTTAAAATATTTAAGTGAAATATATCTGTTTTTATCTTCACGAATAACTTTTCTTTAATCATTTAAAAATAAATAAATCTATTATTTTATTTTTCATCTATATAAATAATTTTTTTTTAAAATAATATTAGAATACAAATTGTATCTTATATATTCATAAAAAATGAATTATCTTATATATTCATAAAAAAGAATTTGCAAAAGGCTTGTAAAATAAAAAAATCATGTTAATAACTCTTAAACTAATATTTTATTATCAGGTAAGACGATGGAGAGTTACCTTTTTTTTTCAAGAAAGAAAGAAAACAAATGAGAAATCAGAAAAAAGAAAATGAGTTTGTGTCTAATTTTTTTTTCTTCAAAAAAAAAGAAGAAAACATATGAAAATGAGAGATGAATACAATTTGTGAAAAATTAAAAAGACAATGAGAAAGAAATAAAAAATATCTTAATAAATATTTGGTTTAATGATTTTTTTTCTTTATTTGTTCATAAATGTCTAGTTGGTTGTCTAATATATTTTTAGTCTCAATTTATTGAAAATTGAAACGGTTAATAATGATGTTTTGTTTTGTTGGTGCAATTAACATAATCCAAGTGTATGAAAAATCTTTTGATTTGCTTCAAAAAATTTAATGAAAATAACTAAATTGCATCAACTTTTTGAAAAATCAGAACCAAATTGAGACTAAAGAAAGCTAGATGACCAACTTTTAAGATTAAATGTTGTGTTTTATAACAAAAATATAAAGTCACACAATTTAATTTCCATTAATTTCTAAAATATACTACATATATTTTTTAAAAAGTTTAAAAGTTTAAAAGATATATAGAATTTAAAATAATTTCAAAAACGCGAGAGAATACGCGAATGAAAGAGATGCAAGTTGAGATTCACAATAACGCTGAAGACATTCGAATTCGATGTTTGGCAGTGACGGTCGAGAAACTTCAAAAAACTATGGACGATAAGAATCAAGCACAAGAACTGACGATGGACGAGATTAAAGTGGCTTTACAATAACTCTTGCTTCGGTCTTCGTCTCCTCATGGATATTCGTCGAACTCAGGTTCGACAATGAAAGTTTCACCTATTACAATGGTTTTGCCGCCTCGCGATATTTTGCTTGATTTTCCCCACTATGATGGCTCGTCGTCTATCTTATAATGGATAAGATATTCAAGGCGGAAATTTTTTTAAGGGTTAATTATGTTTTTTGTCCTGATAGTATTATCATTTTTTGGAAATGGTCCCTCCTGAAAACTTCAAACCATTTTGGTCCTCATGATTTCAAAATTCATGGTTTCAGTCCCTATTTTGTGAACGACGTTAACCCTAATGAGAGTGTTTAGAGTGTTGTTCAAGAAAGCTAGGGTTCACGAAAGCTGTTCGGGAATTCGTTCGTTTGCATGGTGAAAAGGGAAAACAAATGCCACAAACGGTTGTGTGACTAGGTTTTTGCATTGTTCGCGTGGTGTGATGCGGAATGTGTGATTGACGTCATCTCAAGGAAACAAAGGTAAGGGCTTTCTTTCATTTGTTATTTTGATATAGGGTTTTGATGGGTTTCCATTTTTGTGTTATTGTTGTTTGGATTTGTTGTTGGTTTTTATGGGTTTAGGGTTCTGTTTTCATTTGATGAACATATGGGTTTCTCAATTGTGTTCCATCACATGGGCAAGTTTGAAAGATCTAGGGGAAAGATGTTGTGTTATGAAGGTGGAGAAAAGCATGTAATGTGAGGAGTGGATCCAGATATGTGGTCCTACTTCGAAGCATTAGGTATTCTTAAGAAGGATTTTAAGTATGATGACCAGTTGTATATGTGGTGGAAGCCTAAGAAAGGGAGAATGGATAGATATTTAAGACCATTATATGAAGATATGCATGCTTGGGAGTTGGTAGAATACGCAGAAAACATAAAGGAGGAGGTTGAGATCTATGTGAATCATTTGGTCCGTTTTGACATCCATTTGATGAAGCTCCAAATCATAATGTGCAACAAGAGCCATAATTGTCCTAAAAGAGTCTTTTGATGAAACTGGAGAAAAAGTCTCTTTAAAGTCAATCCCTTCTTTTTGAGTAAATCCCTTAGCTACAAGACGAGCCTTATACCTCTCCACATTACCGTTAGAATCCCGTTTGGTCTTAAATAACCATTTACAACCAATGGGTTTCACACCTTCTGGTAATGGGACAAGTTCCCAAACCTTATTGTCTTGCATGGATTTATACTCTTCCCTCATTGCTTCAATCCATTTTTCTGAATCAGGATCCTGTATGGCTTGACGGACGGTGATTGGATCATCTTCCATCACACCATTGTTAGGATCTTCATTTTCTTGGAGAAATACAACATAATCATCTGAAATGACACTTCTCCTTTCTCTCATGGATCTCTGCAAAGGTGCTGGCTCATGAAGCATAGGTTGTTGAGGATCTGGAGTTTGTTCTTCACGAACAACCAAATCATCTTGAGTATGGGGTTCATCAGCAATGCTTTGTGGAGGTTCCGAACTTACTTCATCAAAAGTAATTGTTTGAATCGATTCTGGAATTATTACCGATTCTTCCTCCAAAACAAATTTCCTAATCTGATTCTTCCCCCCAAACTCAATATCCTCAAAAAATGTAGCAGTCTCTGTCTCAAAAATTGTCTTTAATATGAGATCATAAAATTTATATCCCTTGGATCTCTCAGAATAACCAATAAAGTAACTACTTACTGTTCGGGAGTCCAATTTCTTTTCATTTGGCTTATAAGACCTTGCCTCAGCTGGACAACCCCACACATGGAAATGCTTTAGACTAGGCTTTCGACCAATCCAAAGCTCATAAGGTGTTTTAGTAGCTACTTTAGTTGGTACTCTGTTTAGAATATAAGTTGCCGTCTTTAGTGCCTCTCCCTAGAGTGACTATGGTAAGGTGGAATGACAAATCATACTCCTTACCATATCCTTAAGAGTTCGGTTTCGTCTCTCAACTACACCATTCATACTGGGTGATCCCGACATGGTGTACTGTGGGACAATTCCACACTCCTCTAGGTACCTGGCAAAAGGTCCTGGACGCTGTTCACCTGATCCATCATATCTGCCATAGTACTCACCACCACGGTCAGATCTAACAAACTTAATTCTTTTGTTGAGTTGATTTCCAACTTCAACTTTAAAAGATTTGAACACATCCAAAGACTGTGACTTTTCATGTATAAGAAATAAGTATGCATATCTTGAGTAATCGTCTATGAATGATATAAAGTATTGTTGACCATTCCAAGAAGGTGTAGGAAATGGCCCACAAATATCCGTATGAATCAACTCTAAGACGTCTGAAGCTCTATATGCACTTAATCTCTTCGCTTTGGTCTGTTTGCCCTTAATGCATTCAACACAAACATCAAAGTTTGTGAAGTCAATGGACTCTAAGATTCCATTTGACACAAGTCGTTCAACTCTATTTTTAGAGATGTGACCTAAGCGCTTGTGCCATAATGCTCCTGATTGAGTATTGTCAATTTTACGTTTAGTACCATGAGATTCTGTATTGAGGGTTTCATTATAGGTGGTCACAGTATCAAGCAAATATAGATTATCATAAGCCAAAAGTGAACCAGTTCCAACAATATTTGAATTAAAAGACAAACTAAATTCATTGTTTCCAAATGAACAAGAATAACTGGATTTGTCCAAATAAGAAACCGAAATTAAATTCCGTCTAAATGACGGCACAA
>Ga0214545_1005505_pt1 | contig 22812 bp, 17 predicted proteins | sample CNSS4metaG_FD_160064 | JGI IMG/M metagenome (GOLD analysis project Ga0214545, IMG submission 160064) | Root nodule microbial communities from cowpea collected in UCLA plant growth center, Los Angeles, California, USA - CNSS4 | ecosystem: Host-associated > Plants > Roots > Nodule | place: USA...
CACAAATTAAAAAAATATATATATATATATATATATATATATATATATATATATATATATATATATATAAAACCGTTCAATGGAATAAAAAACATTATTTTTAAATGATAAATAGGGTGCAAGCCTTTTACATCAACTATTTATAAGAATCAAACTTTTTTCGAAAGTATATTTCACTCACTTTCTCCTTTAAAAGAATAAAAATAAAATAAAATGGGTATTGAAAAAACAGCATCCTATTCTCGTGAGAGTGAAGAACTTAAAATGAATTATATATTCATAAAAAAACAAAATAGAATAATTGGTGTGGTTCACCAATGACTGAGCCACGAGGACTTGGGTGTCTATGGATCTGATTGCAGTGGTACTCATGCTTCCAACGTGCGCAAAAGGCCAAAAGAATTAAAAAGTGAAACAAAGCAAATTACTTTCTAATTTATAATCAAGATTTTATCATTGAATTAATTTTTATATATTTTATCATATAATATTTTTACTTTTATCATAATATTCTAACAACGAAAATATATGAAAATACAAAACAGAGCACATTTTGTTGTCGAATTTTTATGTCGTTTTTTATTTTTACAAAACTTTTATCTATAACAACTCATCACCCTATAAATTATTTGACCAATCGGTGACTTTGAAAAACAAAAACGAAATGGAAATTTGATAGTTAAATAAAGAAAAGAAATTGAATGAAAAATCAATATTCCTTTTAAAAAAAAGGGGAACATATTCAAACATTATTTATCTCCCTACATTTCTTTATTATTCATATTATGAATTTGATTAAAAATAATCGGATTTCAAATCTAATTATAGAATTTAGTAAATTAAAATTGACCCTGAATGATAAAATACATACGTGAGTGTGAGTGTTATTTTTAATTTTTTTATAGCATTAATATTTTCACAATTGCTTTAAAATAAGTGGTATTTGAAGCATTGGTGGATAAGATGATTATTTTTCGTTGGATCGAAACACCTAAATTTGGAAGAGAAAAAAAATATTTGAAAAGAATTATAATTGATGATGTATGAAGATTGATTAGTAGTAATAATAGAGAGATGTATGATGTGGGTGTAAGTGGCCTTTGGAAGAGGTCAATGGCCATTTTTTTTCAATCATCAATTTCATTTACTCCTCTAAAAGGATCCACGTGGCACATCACAACTGGCTCTAAAACTTATCCTTATCCCTGCTACCAATATCTTTTTGAATGAGGTGTTTTTTTTTCTTTTCTGCTACATCATCATTATTTTGACAATACTGTTCTTAAATTTTGTAGGGGAAGGAAGAATCCATTAAGTTTGACTAATAGTCTGTTTTAAAATTTTAGAATCAACTTACTAAAATTTAATACACAATAAAAAAGATGAATAGATGTTTCAATAGAAATGTTAAAATTAATATTGTGAAATGTTAAAATTAACATTGTGAAATAATAAAATTAAATGTTAATAAACAGAAAAAAGGAATATACGTTTCAATAGAAATGTTAAAATTAATATTGTGAAATGTTAAAATTAACATTGTGAAATAATAAAATTAAATGTTAATAAACAGAAAAAAGGAATATACGTTTCAATAAACAGAAAAAAGGAATATACGTTTCAATAGAAATGTTAAAATTAAATATTAAAATTAACATTGCGAAATATTAAATGTTAAAATTAATGTTGTGAAATGTTAAAATTAGTATTGTGAAATGATAAAATTAAATATTAAAATTAATATTGTGAAATATTAAATTTTAAAATTAATATTATTAAATGTTAAAATTAAATTTTAAAATTAATATTATGAAATGATAAAATTAAATGTTAAAATCAATATTGAGAAATATTAAATGTTAAAATAAATATTGTTAAATAGAAAGTAGTATAATAACCATTTCCGGTAGGGGTTACGATCAGTTTCAATATATGTTTCTTTGGTTTCAATAATGTGTTTATATTTTTTACAATAAGTTTCCTATTCAAACAATTATACATGTATGGTTCGCCTTTAATATTAACTAGCTTAGTTATTTTATATTTTTTGTTTCACAATTTCATTCATTTCTTCTTCTTTTTTCGATTCAAAACAAAACGTATCTTATAATTATTTATAAATTAATGTATCAAAATAAATTATTTTTATACTTGAATTTCTTAAAAAGTTTAGAGGCAATCTTTCCTAACATGATTAACTTGTTTTCATAACAATAAAGACATATAATAACTTTTTATTTCATAATTGACTATTCTAGAATAATTACTTTTAAGTGTACTTTTGTCAAAGTGTTGCATTGCATCTCTTTTGACGCAGAGTCTATATGTTTTTGGTATATGTTCAGTATTGGATCTAATGATATTATAATTTTAAAAAATTTGCGTTATATATTTCTGTAACTTGTTATGACATTACGATTAATTATTATAATATATGCATATAATCAATCTAAAAAACAAGACATTTGAGCTGAAGTCAATTGCATAGTTTGGCCAGAGTTATATCAATTTCCATTTGAATTCAATAATAATAACAAGACTTTTATCTAAATATATAAAATCTACTTGTACAAAATATACCAAATATTAATAGACAAAAATATACTTTTGTCCACCTTGTTTGCCCTGGTTTTGTTAAACATTTCATGTATAGTTACACTTTAGCTATTTGAATAGCATAAAGGTAGTTTTTCAATTATTTATTTATTCTTAGCACTTGTTGATGATAGATCCATATATGTATTAAGATTTCAAATAAAACAAAAAGTGCATCATCTTTTTGGAAGATACTACTTTAACAAGCTAGATCCACCCCACCCCCAAAATTAAAGTGGAAAAGGTCTCAACTTTTTTTTAATTAGCTTGATAGTTGGAAAGGAATCCTTGGAAAAAAGAACAAAAGCTTATAGATAAAAATGATCAAATTCACACATCAGATGGCAAGTTGGAAGCACCAATTTGGCTAAACTAGATTATTTTTGAATGGCACATAATCATAACAATATAAGACTTATCCATTCATCGCAAACAACAATTGCATTTCACTGTCTCTGGTCCCAACCATTTAGCCAAGAATCAGTGATTTATAAAAGGTAACACCTTCTTTAACAAATATATACACTTAGTTGAGGCTACGTATACATTATAACTTTCTTACCTAAAAGATTCAATTTTGGAGTAGTTACTCTCACTTTGAAAAGACATTTTCTTTTCCCTAAATTTTCTCTCATATAACATTTCTTCTAATGGTTTTTCTTTTCTTTTCTTTTTTTTTTTAGAAAAAGATTCTAAGATATATTATATGTACAACGTAACATAGTTCAGAGGATAAAAAATTGACATCATTTTTAACTTTTATACTATTAATGGATTTTTGCATATAGAGATTTATTAGAAAAATATTATATGTATATCACATTATTCAACATACAAGAGATTAGTGTCATTTTTAATTCAAAATTTTGAAATATTAAGTTTATAATTTTTTTTTTAGAAAATTGCTTTTTATCAAACTTTTAATAATATACACATGGCATCATCTCAATGAATGAAAAAAAAAATCGATATAACTTAAAAATTTGTTCTAAGGTAAAATGTTTGTAATTTCTATCCGATGTGGAATCCGGATTCAATTATTTTCAAGACTATTGGTATGACTTTTAAGAGTGATGATATCATAAAGGATGGAATGATGGGAGAGAGAAAAAATAATTAGCAGTGTGAAGTTGTTGTGTGATCCAAAAGAAACACATCTCTGTGTTTGTTCCAATGGGGGAGGATTGTAGGGAGTTTGGAGAAAGCACCAAAATGAAGGAGAAGATGGAAGAAGTTGAGAGAGAGGAAGAAATAGACCCAGAAAGCAATCCAGTGAATGAGCCACTTTTGAAGAGGAACCGAACACTGTCTTCCAACCCTCTTGCTCTGGTTGGAGAAAAAGTTTCGTACATAGAAAGCTTGGATTATGAGTAAGAAGGCATTAGCGTAGTGGATGCTTGATTTTTTGTGGTTGTTGTTAATGAGAAAAGAGTTTTGTTTGCAGAATAAATGAGAATGATCTATTCAAGCATGACTGGAGGAGCAGATCAAGAGTTCAAGTGTTGCAGTACATATTCTTGAAATGGTTATTAGCATTCCTTGTTGGACTTCTGACTGGTATCATAGCCACTCTCATCAATCTTGCTATTGAGAACATTGCTGGGTATAAGCTTCTGGCTGTTCTTAAATACATCCACAGAGAAAGGTGAATGAATGATTTCTAGTTTCTTAAAGTAGTGAGAATGTGTTGAGTTATTATTAGTGTGTGATCGAGTGAATGTGTATGGAACAGGTACTTGACAGGTTTCCTATATTTCACGGGCATTAATTTCATTTTGACATTTGTTGCTGCAATTCTCTGCGTGTGTTTTGCACCCACAGCAGCAGGACCTGGAATTCCTGAAATCAAAGCTTATCTTAATGGTGTAGATACTCCTAACATGTTTGGTGCTACAACATTGATTGTCAAGGTAACTTCATTGCATTCAACTCACAACAAACCAGTTTAAAGGTACAAAACTCGTTTATAACTTACAAGGCTGGGCATGACTTCAAAATTTTTAAATCTAATCTATATCTGATATCATGAATTCGACAACATTGATTTTATTTCAAATTTAGATCCATTTAATTGGACTAAATTGATTGGGTTTTTTAATCTCATTTAAATCAGTGTAAATTATATCCGTTTAACCCATTTAATTTAGATAAAATTGACATTTTGTTATATATGATAAATTTAAATTCAGTTTTATTTCCAATTAATTTTGAATTAATCTTGGCGCAATGCTTAAGGAAATACTTGTTTTATGATTATAATTGAAGTTTTTCTCCATTTTTGTTGTGTATAGCCTTTTCTTATTGCTTAATTATTTTGTCTATAGAACTTCCTTATATTTTGATTCTGCGGCGGAAAAATGAGCATGTATTTGTACTTTATTTGTCTGTCTATTTTTTATTTTTAATATAATTTATAAAAATTTTCTTATTCATCGTACAAAATAATCATAGATTTGATGAACAAGACCAATTTTTAATATAATAAGCTCCAATTGAGAATTTTAAATTTAAACGCGTAATTTAACAGAGTTCCAATTTGGATGTAAGATACTTTCTTATCATATAATGAAATTTATGTAGGATTTTTAAATTGTCTAAACCATAGACCAAATTTAATAAAAAAATTTAGAAAATTGATGCTGAAGTTGGAAACTTCAACGAGCCACCAATTAGAAATACATAAAAAAATTTAGATACCAATTCTCATCCAATGTTTCTAACATTCCAACTGGAATCCTTAATTACTATAACACAGAATGGAATGATTTAGTACTGGACTTGGCCATTTTTTATTTTCTGCACAACACAGTGACGCGTTACTAACATACATATACCATGCATTGGTTGTTGTAGATAATTGGAAGCATTGGAGCAGTGTCCGCAGGACTAGATTTGGGAAAAGAAGGACCGTTGGTACATATAGGAAGCTGCATTGCTTCCTTACTAGGCCAGGGAGGTCCCGACAATTACAGGATCAAATGGCGTTGGCTTCGATATTTTAACAATGATCGTGACCGTCGTGATCTTATCACCTGTGGTTCATCTTCGGGAGTTTGTGCAGCTTTCCGGGCTCCGGTGGGTGGAGTTCTCTTTGCTCTTGAAGAGGTGGCAACCTGGTGGAGAAGTGCTCTACTATGGAGAACTTTTTTTAGCACAGCTGTGGTGGTGGTGATTCTCAGGGCCTTCATTGAAATCTGCAATTCTGGAAAATGTGGTCTTTTTGGTGAAGGAGGTTTGATTATGTTTGATGTAAGCAATGTGACAGTGAGGTACCATGTTATGGATATTGTCATCGTTGTAGTCATCGGTATCATAGGCGGGGTATTGGGAAGCCTTTACAATCATGTTCTACACAAGATCCTCAGACTCTACAATCTCATCAATCAGTAAGCAATCATCCAACCCTCGTCTCAACATATTGCACATCCTTAACTTTTAAAAACACTTAATAAGAGTGAAAGGAAAAAAAAATATCATGATTACTAAGGTAATGCCTACCTTTAATTGTTGCAGGAAAGGAAAGATACATAAACTCCTCCTCAGTCTTGCAGTTGCACTCTTCACGTCCATGTGCCAATATGGTCTCCCATTCTTAGCAAAATGTACCCCATGTGATTCATCGATTCCAGAGTCGGCATGCCCCACCAATGGACGATCCGGAAATTTCAAACAATTCAACTGTCCACCTGGCTACTATAACGATCTGGCCACTCTGCTGCTTACCACTAATGATGATGCTGTTCGAAACATATTCTCAACCAACACCCCTCAAGAATATCAACCCATGTCCCTCCTAATTTTCTTTGTACTATATTGCATATTAGGACTAATTACTTTTGGAATTGCAGTGCCATCTGGGCTTTTCCTCCCAATTATTCTAATGGGCTCAGGTTATGGACGCCTTCTTGGCTTATATATGGGGCCTCATACAAACATTGACCAAGGGCTGTTTGCCGTACTTGGTGCAGCCTCCCTCATGGCTGGTTCCATGAGGATGACGGTATCCCTTTGTGTGATCTTTCTTGAACTCACCAATAATCTTCTCCTACTACCAATAACGATGATTGTTCTCCTAATAGCCAAAACTGTGGGAGACAGTTTCAACCCAAGTATCTACGAGATTATACTGCACTTGAAAGGCCTCCCTTTCATGGATGCAAATCCCGAGCCATGGATGAGAAATCTCACTGTGGGTGAGCTTGTTGATGTAAAACCATCTGTGGTTACCCTCCAAGGAATAGAAAAGGTATCTAAAATAGTAGATGTCTTGAAAAACAATGCGCATAATGGCTTCCCTGTTTTGGGTGATGGAGGAGTAGCAGTACCACCAGTAGTAGGACAAGCCAATGGAGCAACAGAGTTGCATGGACTAGTTTTAAGAGCACATCTCATCCAAGCACTAAAGAAGAAGTGGTTCTTTAAAGAAAGAAGGAGAACAATGGACTGGGAAGTGAGAGAGAAATTTACCTGGGTAGAGCTGGCTGAGAGAGAAGGAAGTATTGAAGGGGTGGCTGTGACCAGCGAGGAAATGGAGATGTTTGTAGATCTACATCCTCTAACCAATACAACTCCCTTTACCGTGCTAGAGAGCATGTCAGTAGCAAAAGCAATGATTCTCTTCAGACAAGTTGGAATTCGTCATCTGCTTGTAGTACCCAAGTATCAAGCATCCGGGGTGAGTTTTTCAAGCACATAATATTAACATAATTCAAAAACGAAATACATATGTTAATATTTCAGGGAGATAAACAAAATTCATTGTTCATTTTCAATTTTTTTTGAAAAATTCTTATAGTATTTAATTATGTTATGACTAAACAAATGATGTCACCTCGTCACAGGTATCCCCAGTAATTGGGATCTTGACCAGGCAAGATCTGCTGGCACACAACATTTTGACAGTCTTTCCTCACCTGGCAAAATCTAAGAGCAGAGGAAAAAGAAATTGAAGCTTTCCTAGTAATTGAGATTGAATGGTCAAGCAGCACCATTGGGGCAAGTTGGTTTAATAATTCCTCAAGTTATTCCTCAATTTTGTATTACTTATACCAAAAGCATGTTGAATAAGATACAAAAGCAATGTAAAACTATATTCAAATTTTAATATTCTTTCAACACAATTAATCAAACGATGAAACACAATTCCTTTTTCCCTCAATACAAACGACTTCCCCACTCCCCGCCCCGCAAATGGCAATGGTAAACTTTCTCCACTCTAAACTGCTAAAAAACTTGCCATTTCATTTCTTCAATGCAATATTACACACTAATTTGCTGTTGTACACGAAAATCTGTATATCGAACCCTGTCCAAATTAATGTTTCACAGCTCTTTGCAAGTGTTTTTTCTTTTTTTTTCCTGGTTTCTTTTTCTGAGGTCCCCTCTTGAACACTGCTAGAACTTCAATGCTGCAACAAAATGGGCAAATTACATGTTAATATTCTTTTACTTTCGGGAAAGGACCTAATTATTACTGTTAATTAGAAAACAGAACAACGAAAATAAAATAAGAGTCCACTATAGGAGCTGGGTTTTGCGTTTTGCTGGCCCAGTGTCACCCTTCCCAGGACATAGGAGGAGACTATAAAGAATTGGGTAGGGATGCTGAGTACTGTAAGAGCAACCCAAGTTGAAATATAAACGCAATTTTAAATTTTACTGGGTGTTAACCATTATTTCCATTTCCAGTTTAGTATTTTTGGTTTAGTTTATTTTAAAGAAATAATTGCTTATTTCTTTCAACTTCCTAAAGGATATTTTGAAAAATATGGTACTATTTTTCTTGAATTAAACTATACCAAACAAGCTATTAGTTACCATTTTTCGTAGACCTAATTTGAATATGATAGGCACAGAGACAGTAATAGGAAATGGAAGGTGTACGTTAGGAGAAAAGCTAATAATAATAAAAGGTAGTTAGAGGGCGGTGGCATCATTGGGACGAGACTTTCTGAGAAAGTCTATATATAGAGCAAAGGGTTGTTGTATGAGGGAGGCCTTTGCTTTTTAAATAAGTGACGTGGATTTGCCCTGTGAGAAAGAAATATTGTCCTTTGTAAACAAGCACATTGGTTAGTCTTTTTCGGACTCAACGTGAGAGTAATACACGAGGAATATTTAGGAAAACTGGTGTGTGATCTTTCTGGGTTTCCTTACCATGGAACCTAACAGAATACCTGAATATCAACCACCCACCCCAAGGGCACCCTACACTTACTGAAAAGTCAAGAGCTCCTATTAACCATTTGCCCACAAAATATAAAATAAAATGAAAAACAACATTCATGAGTTGTACAATAGTTTTTGACCTTGCACTCAAAAAATAGAAAGGATTATGACATTGATACCATATAGAATCTATTTGGATAAACTTCTTAATAAGCATTTTTAGGAAAAGAAAAGAAAAATCTCCATAATCTAAAAGTAGCTTATTCATACGTTAAACTAATTTTGGAGAAGCTAATATGAGAGAGCTACCAAATAAGCTTATGCATGAGCTAATTATAGCTTAAAGTTAAATTTATTTCATATTTTTCCTAATTTCTTCTCCTGGAAGCGTTTATGAAAAATTCTGTATGAGTATATGATCTTTATAGTAATCGATAGTTTACTGAATCGTTACAAATATAAGTACTTCAAGTGGATAAAAACTATACAAAAGGTTTGTGTTCAGGATGGTTAAAAAGTGGAATCGCAATTAGAATGTAATTCAGAAAATGAGAAAAAGGGCTAACTCTGTTCAGATGTTACGCAAGAATAAGAGAAGATATGATAATTAGTAAATACTAAAACTTATAAATAATTAAGAAATAAACAAAAACATAAATACCTCTGGGTACCAGGAAAGAAATTAAATCCATGAGCTTTTTCCAAATACCATGCCTTGCTAGACAACAATGACTTGCAGTCCTGTCAACAAATTTTAACGTTAGCATAAAGAAAACTAAGTTTGAGAAAAGTAAAAACACGTCCATAAAACATTAAGAGTGGTCATACACCTCTTTAAAACTTTCCCATCCACAACTTATATAAATAAGGGTTTGTGGAACTGATTGAGGGATGTTAGCCGGTAGTGGTTTGCTTCCAATCTGGACTGAAGCTTCTTTAGCACGTAAAACCCATGGTCTTTTCTCTTCCTGGGATGAGTTTGAGCTGCAGTTAACTTAAATTAGATCAGAAATTTGCCTGGGGAAATATTTTGGTACAGGCCAAACAAGATAGGTTCACAAAATTAAAACCTTTCAGAAGATGACAAGGCTTTCCGCTCGACTGATGATATGTTTTTCAACGCATCAATAAGAGAAGCATCTAATCCTTTTCTAGGAGGATCAATGACAACAACATCTGATCCCACAAGCCACAAAAAAGGCTCCTGTTACTTGCAAATTTTTCATACAATCAGTTCAAAATAACACATGACAAGGATACATCCCTTTCTAGAATAAAAAAAACGAGCAATGCTTTCTCTCAGACACATAGATTATCCTTCTCAAATAAAATCTTCACATATGTTCATAAATATACATGCATACCAAAATTTATGCCGTAGTAATCTTAAACAGAAACCAAAATATTTGGAAGTGAAACACAGAGTATGTGATGATGCTTCGGATATGCAATCCTAACCTTTGAAGCATCTGCATGATGCCAAGTAATACTGCTGTCAACAGTGGAAGGTAAACGTTCAATGGTCTTCTCAAAAGATGCCTTCGACTCTTTGTTTATCTCAATGCATTTTACAGATCTGTAAGATAACTAGCATATAACCTCCAAATCAATTATGTATACAAAGTTAGAAATCAGCATCTTAGATGTTTAGAATCATCGAGATCTTGCCTGCACTTTCTCGTGGCAGCTAATGACAACCCAATGACCCCAGCTCCAGCATATAAATCAGCAACAGCTGATTCATATGGAACATATTTCTGTAACTTCCGCAGCAAGGTATCAAAAGCCTGGAAGAATAAGGAAGCAAGACAAGAGGCATATTGAATCAATCCTTACAGGCTTAATGGTACAGCGACCCTCAATGATACAACAACACTGGACATATTCTATGTGGTAATAGCACATTCAGTAAGTTTTCTCTCACATTTTCTCACACGGTATTAGACTCACGTTTTCTCACTAAGTTTGACCAGGCTCTTGACATTGTCCGACTTTTCCTGTAACTGTTAGCTTTTCCAAAGACTGTTAGAACTCAGGGGATTCTTTCAGCAACTTTGCTGAAAAGTTTCCAGTAACTGGCTTATCTGACAACTTTTGATTTTGTTGAGGGGTTTTATGCTCCAAGTTTTTTAATTTTGTGATTTTCCTTTTAGTTACTACTTACGAAGTACAATCACTAGAAACACAACCTGTTGTATCCAACACACTCAAGAAAGTCATAATACAAACATCGACAAACTGAGATGAGACAATGGGACCTAACGCTCTTGAAAAGAAAATTAGTTGACACCAGTAACTAAACATGTTTCTAACTATCCTAAAAGAATTTTTCTAAACACATATTACGCATCAAAAGGTTATTGCACACCTAATGGATATTGGGGAGGATAAATGCAGTCTACCCTACACTTAATGTTGCTTCCAAGATTTGAACCTCTGATCTCCAGCTCACAAGGCAACAATACTTACTGTTTCACCATGGCTTGCCCTCTAACACAACCAAGCATAATATAGTGTTTAGACATATTTCCATATACATCTTGATACACCAGTACAATAAATATGCATGTATATATTAAGATTCATTTACTTTCACAATAAATGTATTTTGTATCCAGTGTCTAAGCTTCAATAGTTACTAGTTCGAAAAGATGTATCTGATTTGCATATAAATTATGAAGATCCACTAAATTAAAAATCTTTACCCGTGTGTTTGCCTGGCCAAAACTAGAAGGTGCCAAGGATACATCGATTCCACCAACATGTTCCCAAAAATCTCTTTCTCCAAGAAGATGTCTCCATCTATTCCCAAAAATTATCTGAGCCATCAAGTAAGCAATTCAGAGGTTTGAATTTATTTTAGAAAAACTATGCCCAGTGCTATTTATGATAAAGTAATCATCATAAGTTGTCAAGAAAAGTTGACATGATTGGCATACAAGGAACACTGGATAAATTTAGTTATTTTATTTAAGAACTGAAATGGAAAATAAAGTTTCTGATCATCTAAAGATCTCCCCTTGAATACAGATTATGTTTGATAAAATTAGCTGAAATAACTGAACGCTAAAATGTTGCTAAAAGCAGAAATGCAAGGCTAAAACTGTATGAAGTTTGTCAAGATATGGAATTTAAAGGCACTCGTATTTATAAAGAAGATAATTATTGTGTAGATAAACTGACTCTCTTAGGTTTATAAAATAGAATAGTGTGTAAATGGTATTCTTGTATGTCATCCAGAAATTTTCTTGATTTTTTTCATAATGGGTATCAATTACTTCCATTCAGACTTGTTTAGTTTTTGTTTGGAGATTCTCCTTGTAATTTGTTATATGGGTTTGGTTTGGTCGCTCATATATTTTTTGTTTTTGTTTTCTTTTAATAAATTTATCCATACAAAGACATCATGCCTAGCCTGAATTTATAAAAAATAAAAAAGTATTTGATAAAACTAGTTGACGAATTGCTTGAAAGTTGTAAAATCACAAATAAGAACATGATTGGTTATTAAATATCAAATCTTAATATTAGGTAATTACATATTTTGAATAAAAAAATTTCTAAATCTATTTTAAATTTTTTATAATCTAAAATTTTTTATATTAACACATTTCAAGGAATAAGTGTAAAAAATATTCTTCATTATAAATTAAAATAGTTATCATTTCCCAATAAATAAAAAAATATTTTATTAATAATGAATAATTAAAACAATAACAAACAAGTGTAACATTAAATCAATAATCCAAAAAAGTGAAGCGGTAAAGAATAATCCAAAAATTGTCGTAATCAACAGAGTTTGGACATTGAGGTTTTCTATTTCTATTTGAAGGGGCTAGACCGTAAAATATAAGTTTCATCTGGGTAGACTATTTTAAAACAGTAATATGAGTAGCTTATTGAAATAGCTAAAAGCTATCAAAAATGCTGTCTTGTACACAGATGAAATAATTTTATCAAAATTTCATCTATAATACAGATGAAATGCTTTAGCAAACACAAACTTTCAGAATTTCATCATCCAATGTAAGCAAATTAAAAATTATTCCAGAGATAGACTGTTTATATGATATCATTTTGCTAAGGCAACCTAAATTGCAAAGTCAACATATACAACCACTGAAGTAATATTTAAGACTCTGCTTGCATGTTGTAATAGTCCCGTGCCCTACCCTCACTCTCTCTACAATTTCTCCGCATGTGATATTTTTGCCCACCATGAAATGTTAAGGGAAATTTTTTAAAGCAGCACTTTGTTCCCCAAAATACAAAATATAACCATTAAGAATCAACATTATCTGTGATTTATATTTTCAGCATTAAATGATTAGTGTTATAAAGCAGTTCATGAACCATATATAGACCCTCCTTTCTTCCCTACTGCAACTACAACATCTACCTTCCCAGTACCACAAACAACATACCAGATTCCACTTTAATAACATATAAACCATTTAATTGTCTTATAAGAATAATTTAAACTCACATTGTTAGTAGAAGTCTGAAAGTTGGCCCACACAGAGTGAATTAAATGAACCTTGCTCCGTGGCCCACCACTTTTCCATAGAAACTGTATCAATCATATGGACCATCACTTTCTATTATTAAAAGGGAAGAGGCAGGGGAACTTATAAAAGCAAAAAGAAAGGAACCAACAAGCTCACATTTGCCAATGCATTCAGTTTGCCAGAACCAGGTGAATTTTCATTTCTAGAATTCCAAACCAATGTAATCTGAACCTTTCCTGAAATCATATAAAATAAATGAAGCCATTTTTATTCAACGCCATTAACAGTAAGAAAATATCTATTCGTTTTTCTGGCATAATTAATGAGTTATAGAAACTAAGAAGTAACCCTTCATATATCTTTCAGCCGCAGGGAGAGATGTATTATAAGTCGTCACCGCCATCTGCAAACACCCATTCACTACTACTGGTTAATTTTACGAATGCAGAAAACTACTACCATTGACTGAACTCATCAACTACCCTATTGTTATGAATAGTGCACCTGGACATATCGCAAATCACCAGTACCTTCATCTTCAATGAATGGCTCAACGCCTAATTCAGTAATACCTAGATGATATTGAGGTAAAGCACATAAAACATAATTATATGAATAAATTGAAGAATAAAATAAAACAAATATAGTGATAATAACAAAACAGAGAAATACCCCGTCGAAGCAGCTCCACAGCAGCATTAATATTAGGATGATGAGCTGCACGCATAAGACATTATACACTAGCTTAATTGACATAATTCCACATCAACAACCGAGACAATTAAAAATAAACAGGGAAACAAACTACTTTTACACTCAAACACAACCAAAGAAAAAAAAATGTAGAAAGTGACCAAATTAGAACTAAAATAATTAATCTATCAACATTAGTTCCAATTTAGAGCTCATTTGATGGAAAAACTATAGGATAAAATAGAATTGAAGAGTAAGACAAGAACATAATTGTATAAGTTCAAGAAAAGAAGCATTAATCCTATATAGTGGTGTTGGTGGGGATGGTGGAGACAATAACGGTGTTGATGGTGATGATGGTAGTGGTAGAGGTGATAATGGAAGTGACAATGGTGACAATTACAACAATAACAGTAAAAGATAGCAACATTAATGGTCACTTCAATGAGAGTGGAGGTAATGACAATGGTAATAATTAGTTGTGAGAGTAATAAAAATAATGGTCACAGTGCTAGTAGTGATAACAATGGTAGAAGTAGTTGTAGTGACAACAATAGAAGTGGTGGTAGTGGTGGTGATAATGACGATGTATAGTTGCTGCAATAGAAACGTGATAAGTACACAATCACTTGGGAAACATCCTATGTTACTCGATGTCGGACTTGGACCCCATAATACCCAAGTTCCTACCATAACACTGCCCTCAACAACTTCCACTCAACAAGACTTTACTTGATGACACTTCACTCAACTCTCTCGTAGGTCAAAATCCTTCACAAGTCTTCTTAGATAGCCTTTTCAGGACATCAACCGCCAATTAATAAGTACCCAAGTACTTGGAGAACCCACCCTCAAAAGCTAGCTATTAAAGGGGAAGAACTAAAACACTAAATACTCCACCGAACATCCCATACTACTCGATGTAGGATTTGGGCACTCCACAATATCAAGTTCCTATCAGGATGACATGACGGTGAAGCTAGTGGAGTAGTGATAATTGCTAAAGTAACCACGGTGACAGTGATAGTAGTAATAGTGATGGTTGATACGACAAAGATGATGAAAATGGTGATGGTAAAAGTAATTTATATGTGGGTCGCTGCAACAACAATAATGGGTGTGGGTGACAGTGGTGACACAACAACAGAGGTGTAGATGGTAGTGGCAACAACTGAATGGTGGTGAAATGATAATCGTTGCAATAGAAGTACCGGTGGGTAGTGCGAGAGAAAGAGGGAGGTCAACTATACCATCATGCTGTCTACTAACTAAACTCTACCTAAGGATACATATAGTCTCTAAGTTAGGTGCTCCAAAATATAAGTAAATCTAAATTGATTCCACCCTTTTTAATGAAATCATTCTCCCAAATAATCATTATTTAATTCACTAACTTCAAACAACCCTTTTTAACTCACATAACATCAATAACATTAAAATAAAGAAAGAACATTCCCATTTGAAACAATTTCCCATTAAATTGAAGCTTCCATCAACTAGCATGAAGGATAATTTAGAAGTTGAAAGTTCAATTTTTAAATCAGACTGAGAAAATTAAGAGAAGCTAATTACAATTTTAACTAGTGTAAATTAGTTTGTTTGCTTTTTTTAACTTATATTTGAGTGTAAATTGAGTATAAACATGTACTTTTCTGTTATGGAATAGCATAGCAAGAAAGATAATTTAGAAAATGAAAGTTCATTTTTTCAATGAGGTTGAGAAAATTAAATGAAGTTAACTACATTTTAACTAGAGTAAAATACTTTCTCTCGTTTCTTATATGAGGCAGGACGCCATATGAACTATGTTTTTTTGCACTATGGAATAACTATTTAGATATACGAACTATGGACCTTTGCATTGCGGAATGTCAACTATGTTATGAGTACCCTCCTCATAGAGCCCAATCAGAGGCTCCGTTGAAGAGCCACGCACGGCCAATTTCGCACGGCACCTCCAACCCCACTACAACAAAAACAACACTAAATAAAAAATATTGTTTTAAAGAGAGAGAAACCCAAAAGACTTCACGAATTGCGAAGAAAACCAACCAGTTTACACGTGTCAAATGTGAAGTCGGAGACACCGTGTTTCCGAAAGAAATCGGTGGCGTCGTCCAATATAACCGGACGGTGGAGGTTGAACTCGTGGGTGCACCCCGAACACCTGAGAAAAACAATAATATGAATAAAGAATTTGCATTTTAAAATGGAAAATATGAAATGAGATTGAGTAACAGAGGAGCGTACGTTTGGAAGTGCGGGCAGTGAAGTGCGCACGTTAACGGCGGAGACGGTGGAATTGAAGAAGCTGGCGCTGGCGTTGGTGTCGTCGAAGGTGGAGGGAGGGCGGTGGAGGCAGTGGCGCGGCAGGTAAAGAGAGAGAACGACGGCGGTGCTGAAACGAGACTGAGGGTCATTTTCCGTTTTGGAGAACAACAGGGAACGGATAATAAAGTTATAAATTATCTTCAAATTTATAGTTCCGAAAATATCTTCATGGTTCAGGATTTAGGAAAATTTGTGAACATGTCAGTAGCGTGTGATGTATCACTTCGTAGTTTTTTTTGAATTTTGAATTTTATTTTTTTAAATTTTTTTTTGAATTTTTTTAAATTTTGTTTAAATGTTCACATATTAATCCAGTAGTGTGCTACGTGTCAAAATCAATATTGTATATTCAATTTGGTTTCTATATTTGTTATTTTTCTTTAATTAGGTCCAAATTTTTGTTAACATTAACTAATTTGGTCCCTATGGAAGATGTGACCAAATTTAATTTTTATATCAAAATTATAATGATGTGAATTTTAATATATTATATAAAAATATTTAATAAAAAATGTGAATTTTAATATAAAAATTAAATTTGGTTTTAATTTGGAGAGGGACCAAATTGTTTAATGTTAACAAAAATTGGGACCTAATTGAACAAAAATAACAAATATAGGGACCAAATTGAATTTAGAACATTGACTTTGACATGTGGCACGCTACTGGGTTGACACTTGGACATTTAAAAAAAATTTAAAAATTTTTAAAAAAAATTCAAAAAAATTCAAAAAAACAACGAAGTGACACATGGCACACACTCCTGGGTTGACACATGTACATTTTAAAAAAATTTTAAAAAAAATTAAAAAAAATATAAATATAAAAATTCAAAAAAACCACGAAGTGACACGTGGCAGTCATTGTTCATGGCCGTTAATGATTTAAACGGTGTTAGCAAAAAAGGACCTAATTGAACAAAATTGACGAAAATTGAGACCAAAAAAGTATTTTAACCAAAAATTTAAAATCCCTTACCACGTCAGTATTGTAAAAAACGAGTCAAAAAGTTTTGTCGAAATATCATTTTTGTAAATATAAATATAAGTATAAGACTGATAGGGATATTACCACCGTACTCATATTTAAAATTTAAATTGTCTACCCGAGTCTATTACATTGGTTTTATTTTTACCTTTTATAGTTTCATCTTTTATTTGGATTTTCGCATATCACCTTGTAATGGTGTCAAACATTGCAGGTGATGTGATAATTTTCTTTTTGAACTCAGAAGAGTTGTCCAGGAAAGTTCTACTCACTTACTATTGAAATACTATATTTTCTTTCAGGTTTTTGGGATAAAGTTTCTTTTTTTCTTGCATTATCTATGGGTCGTATTTATCAAATTCTAGGTTTCTAATTTATCGTTCTCATTTTGTTGTTAAGGTTGTCTTTTGCTTCATCAGGTAATTTCTTTGTTTCAATCTTCCTTTCAGCATTGTTTGGGTTTTCTGCTTGGTAAGGTGATTTTATTGTTTTCGTCTTCCTTTTGGCATTGTTTGGGTTTGATGGATGATTTGTTTTTTCTTAAAATTTCTCAAAGTCCAGTTTTATCTTTAATTTTTTTGCTTTTCCTATTAAGGTTCTTTTATTTCTTGTACAATTTTGTTTTTGTTTTCATTTGGTTGTGTATTTTTTTGTGTGGTTAGTGTGGTTTTTCGTTTTATCTTTTATCATCTTTCTTAAATTCTAGGTTTTTATTTTTTTCATTTGGCTTTTTCTCATAAGGTTTTATTTTACTTTAGTTGATTTCTTTGTTTTCATTTTGGCTCTTTCTCTGTTCGTATTATTATCTTTTCTTGTTTTACTTTTGCTCTTAAGGTTTTATTTTGGTTGATCATATATTTTATTTGTATTTATTTGGCTGTGCTACTTTTTTTGGTGTTGATGGTTGTTCTGGTTTTCTTAAAATGTTGTTGTGTTACCATATTTCCATGTTATCTTTGAAATGTGTGTGTTTCATTTTTATTTATTTGTATTTGTATTTTTCATTTTTGGTTGTTTGGTTTGTGACTTTTGCTATTTAAGTTTTGTATCCTCCATCATGTAATCATTTGTTTATTTTGTGCTTTAAGTTTTGTATCCTCCATCATGTAATCATTTGTTTATTTTGTGCTTGGCCATTGTTTTTGTTTGATTGTTTTTGTGTTTTAATGTTTTTATGGTATAGGTATATTAAAATGTTTTTCTGGTACCATATTTCCTTTTATATCTGAATGGCTTTATGTTTTGGTTTAATATTTATTTTTCTTTGTTATTGTACTCTATTAATGGATGGTGTTGTTTATAATTTTGTGATTTTCCTTAGGTTGTAATGGTAAAGAAATTGAATATGATTAAAGATATTGATGGTAATAGGGAGACCCTGAAACTTGGTGTTAGAGTAGTTGATCACTGGTATGTTCATAACCGTGATTTGAATGTGCACTTTGAGATGATTTTTATTGATCAAAAGGTAAATAATAATAATTTTTTTATCCTTTATTGTTTATCGAAGTTGTTTTTTTTATAATTTCTTGGGATATCCAATATCCTTTATTAGGGGGACAAGATACATTGCATAGTTAAAAAGGAAGAATTTCATATGTGGGATGACAAGTTGATCGAAAGGAAACATATATCATGCACAATTTCAAAATTTTGAAAAATGATGTTCAATTTAAAGTTTGTGAACATCCATTTAAATTACTGTTTATTGGAGCCACTTTTGTTCGTCCACAACCTATTGCAGATGTACCCAAGAAAGTTTATGAATTCCAAAGTATAAAGGAAATAGTAGTGTTAGGAAATAATGCACATTTCTTGTAATCAGATTTAAGGAAACAATATAAATGCGGAATAATCACACACAATATTGATAATGGAGTTAAGCCAATTATGTCTACATCTCCAGGTTGTTACAAATATTTTATTTTAAAGAAAAAATGACAAAACAAGTGTTTACAAACACTCAACTCACAACTCAATCAACCTAGAAAAATAAAATATTTTTCTTTTCTCTCTCTTATCTCTCTTTTCTTGTTATTGGAATTACTAAGTAAAATTCTATGTAGAGGTATTTATACATGCACATATCATTTCTTCTCCTTACAATTATTTTTTTATAATTAAATATTATATTAATTTATAGGTTTTCATCTTTCTAAGAAAAGAGAATGCACTCTTCACATATGGTTTGACCAATTCCAACAATCTCCCACTTGAAGACTAATTTTAATTTGTCTTCACACCTTGATCAATGTAGTAACCTTCTCTTAAATGTTATTCTAGGAGGCCAATTGAAGTTGAGCACCACTTCAATTTGTCAATGGTTACTACCTTTGTCAATATATTTGTTGGGTTCTTACTTCCTAGAATTTCTCTACCTCATCCTCAAGCAAAGATCTGATGAAGTTATAACGAAGACCAATGTGTTTTGTTCTAGAATGAAAACGAAGACCAATGTGTTTTGTTCTAGAATGAAATGTTGAATTCTTTGCCAAATGTATTGCACTCTGACTATCACTATATAAAACACTCTGTTGGATAAATCCCAACTCTGTTAACAAACCTTGAAGCAATATTAATTCTTTACTAGCTTTGGTTACTACTACATACTCAACCTCTATAGTGGATAAAGAAAAAATCTTTTGTATCTGTGACATCCAACTAACAACTGTAGTACCAACAGTAAAAATGTAACAAATGGTACTTCTTCGGTGATCCACTTCACCTCCAAAGTTTGCATCTACATAACCTTGTACTTTTAATTCTCCTTTGTTAAAGTACAAACACTTCTCTGGTGTACCTCGTAGATACCTTAAAATCCATTTAATTGCTTCCCAATGAGCCTTACTTGGATTTGACATAAACCTGTTAACAACTCTCACTACATGGCCAATGTCTAGCCTTGTACAAACCATCGCATAAATCAAACTTCCAATAGCTGAGACGTATGGAACCTCAACCATGAATTATTTTTCTTCATCTGTTTGAGGAGATTGCTCCTTGGATAAATGAAAATGTCTAGCCAAAGGTGTGCTAACTGCTTTGACATTTCCTATGTTAAATCTATGCAAAACACGATTGATGTACTCTACTTGAGATAACTGCAAAATTCCCTTTTGCTTATCTCGTGTGATTTTCATTCCAAGGATCTTCTTCGTTGGACCAAAGTCCTTAATGTCAAATTCTATTGACAATTGCATTTTCAAGTTTTTAATTTTATTCATATTTGAACTTGTTACTCGCATATCATTAACATAAAGTAACAAAATGATATAACTAGATTCATATCTCTTGAAGAAACAACAATGGTCAGCATTGCACTTCTAGAATCCTTCCTTGTGCATGATATAACTAGCATTGATTATCTCGTGTCATTTTCATTCCAAGGATCTTCTTCGTTGGACCAAAGTACTTAATGTCAAATTCTATTGACAGTTGCATTTTCAAGTTTTTAATTTTATCCATATCTGAACCTGCTACTAGCATATCATTAACATAAAGTAACAAAATGATATAACTAGATTCATATCTCTTGAAGAAATAACAATGGTCAGCATTGCACTTCTGGAAACCTTCCTTGTGCATGATATAACTAGTTTTCATTCCAAGGATCTTCTTCGTTGGACCAAAGTCCTTAATGTCAAATTCTATTGACAATTGTGTTTTCAAGTTTTTAATTTTCTACATATTTGAACCTACTACTACCATATCATCAACATAAAGTAACAAAATGATATAACTAGATTCATATCTCTTAAAGAAACAACAATGGTCAGCATTGCACTTCTAGAAACCTTCATTGTGCATGAAGCTTCCAAACTTATTATATTGTTGTCTTGGAGCTTGTTTCAAACAATACAAGCTCTTCTTTAATCTGCACACAATATTATTTTTCCCTTCTTTTGAGAAACCTTTAGGATACATGTAAATTTCTTCATCTAAGTCTCCATCAAGAAATGCAATCTTTACATCTAATTGTTCGAGGTAGAGCCCTTCACAAGCAACAATACTTAAGACTGACCTGATAGTATTGAGTTTCACAACTGGAGCAAAGATTTCAGTGTAGTCAATTCCTTCCTTTTGTTGAAATGCTTTGACAACTAATCGAGCTTTGTATCTCTTGGAACCATCATGCTCTTCCTTTACTCGATACACCCATTTGTTGTGAAGTGTCTTTTTTCCCATAGGCAACTCTACTAATTCCCATGTCTGATTAGATGTTAAAGGCTTCATCTCATCATTCATAGCAAGCTCCTACTTACTAGCATCTGAAGTCTGATAGGCTTCCTCATAGTTTTTAGGCTCTCCTTCATCAAGCAACAATATATAGTTTAGGTATTTCCTGTTAGGCTTACAAGGCCGAGTAGATATTCTCAAAGCAGGAATTTGAGTATAAGACTTTGGTGTGTCAGGTTGTTGGTCATTATTATTTTCAATTGATTCTTCTGGCTAAGGAGTATCAATTATAGGAGTTTCTGGGACATCATCCACGCCTACATATACTAGACCACTATTTTCAAAGTTTCTAGTGCATGTGTTGTCCTTATTTTTCATTAAATATCAGATCTCTACTATAGATAATCTTTCTATTTTCATTATCCCATAAACGATAGCCAAACTCATCTTCACCATAACTAATGAAAGTGCACTTCTTCAATTTAGGATCAAGTTTATTCCTTCCTTAATCATTAATGTACACATATGCTACACAACCAAAAACTCTAAGATGTGAGAGTTTTGCATCTTTTCCACTCCATACCTTTTCTGGTATTTTGTGCTCCATTAGTACCGATGGACCTTATGATGAAGGATTATTTTGTTTGCTTTTAAGATTATTGAATATGGTCTGAGTTGATTAAGAAAGCTAAGTGAAATCCCCACTGGACATTAAGATAGCAAGCTATCTAGATGTGAAGGTTCCTTTCACAAATCTCAAGAGAAGAAGATGATAGATTGATTCAAAACAAAAAGGAAATGGAAAGCACATAAATCATTGAAAACCAAGAACAATTAAAGGAAGAAGAAAACATAAAATGGAAAGGAAAGAAATGGTAAAAATGTGAGAAGCACGCCACTACAAGGCTAGGCTAGAAGCCATGGCAACCTTGAAGATGAGTGGATGTGTGCCGCCACTTGCTATGCAAGATAAGACTTAAAAATATTCACTCCCAAGGGAGGAACCTCTCACAAATGGTTGAGACACAAGAGTGTTTTTACTTCAAAATGTTCAACCCTTTTCCATGTCTAGGAGCACCCCTTATATAGAAGAGTTTAGGGGCCTCTAAGCAAATAAAAGATACCTAAGGATGTCTCTACAAAAACCTAACCCTAGCTTCTAAAAACTAGGTCAAATAAGGTTACAAAAATGAGAGACAAAAGACCTAACTATGGTGTGTGCAAGGCTAATTTCGTTCTAGCACAAAAGGAGACAAAGAATGTGTCTCATATGTCTCCAAAAAGTGGCCAAAGTGTGCTAAAAATAAAGGAGACCAAAGGTACATAGGTACACTTGCTTCATGCCTTTTACTTT
>Ga0214545_1005506_pt1 | contig 22806 bp, 6 predicted proteins | sample CNSS4metaG_FD_160064 | JGI IMG/M metagenome (GOLD analysis project Ga0214545, IMG submission 160064) | Root nodule microbial communities from cowpea collected in UCLA plant growth center, Los Angeles, California, USA - CNSS4 | ecosystem: Host-associated > Plants > Roots > Nodule | place: USA...
ATATATAATACAAGGATTGATATTCTATATAGAATAGTGTTTGAATAAATCTCACATCGTTCAAGAGTCAAAGGTAAACACACTTTAAATATTTCTTCTCCCTCCATCTTCTGAGACGTCTTTTAAGAACAAAATCGTGACAGAGCTCCATGTTCAAAACAAATTTAGAAGTTCCGATCACAATATAGTTGGATACTTTGATGCTAATTTGTGTGAAGAGAAGACAAAAAAATAAATATCATAGATGCTTTTACGCTTGGAGATACTCCAATTTCCTCCTTGTCAAAAAAGCATTATGTCATGACTTTGTCTTCATGTGGCTGAGTATATAATTATTAGTATGAATTTGCCAAACTCCATGTTTGAATAATTAAGGATAAGAATGAAGGAAAACATGTTTTTAATGGTGAATAACAAGCCAATAATAAAGTTGGTCAATGTGGCAGCACAAGCTGTAAGTAAATTTATTGAAATCTAATTTCACATATGAAACTGGAGTTATGCAAATTTGAGAATCAAATTTGAAACATTTTCACCAAGTCTTTAAATAAAAAAAGATCTAAACAGTTTAGAAGTAAATTAATTGATGCTGAATTATGGGAGTGTTGAAATAACATTTTAAATACCAATGACATATAAACAGCTTGATATCATGCATTTTTTTTTTCTCTTTCACTATTTTCTGCTAATCAATTACTTTGTGCGTGTGTGATTGTGAGTGAGTTCTATTATACTTGATATCTTCAATAGAGAGAAACTAGAAATGAAGAGAGAAAATATATAATTTTAAAATGTTTAAAATTGATGAGTACATAATCTTAGTTGGGTGGCTCCATATTCCTTCAAACAACCATTGTGAAGTTGTCTAACCCACCTACTTGGCCAAACAACCTGATTTTTCAAGCGTTGGACATTAAAGACATAAACGGTTAAGCTGCACGGTCTCTTCAATGGACTGTCCAATTTCTTTTCTCAAAAATAAAACAGAAGTTTGATTTGGATTTTCATAAACAAATTTAACATAAAAGTAGTGTTACATATAATTCCACGAGCAAAAGAAGAGACAGAAGACAAACGTGTATCTGACTTTTTGCCATGAAAGTTACATTACATGCACGTGATAAAAACAAAATACTAAAATATATGAAAAACAGTCATTTTATCAAAGAAAAAGATTCATTTTGTTGAAGATATATAATTTATAGTTATTAAAAGTGTGCACATGATGGATTCCCCACACGAAAAGGACAAAGATGTTTTAGACAGATCCATCATCACGCTGTCCCCGAAACTTATTGTGCCAGACAGAAATCAAAGGCAAAAGACATAAACTCATAAACTTTTTTTATTTCATGAAAGACACGTAACATCGAATCAACAGATCCAGACAGTTTCAAGGGTTTCACTGATCAACCAAAACCACCCATTCCTTTCACTGTCTTTCCCCCCTCACTTTATTATTATTACTATAATTTTTATTGACAATAATAGCGCACGATTGCATGTACGTACGTAGCCATCCTTCAACCACGACGTTCCGGGGTCCAGTGAGGTTCAGCGGGGCTAAAGTGAACAGACTCTACCCTGGAATCCAACAACTCCGTTATGGGAGTGAAAGTGACGCAGCGTGGCACCTTGTACTGGTTAATCGAGGCACCTCGGGAGATGGCGTAGTCCATAAGCTCTTCGAAGGTTCCCTTCTTCACCACACGAATCTCCAGCGGCCCAATAGAACGGTCGGAGACTCTCCCTTGCCGATACACGGCGTTCAGCGACTCCTCCATCATCAAACAACACTTCTCCAGCACGTCTCCAGAGGGAGCATGGCGCGAGTCCTTCATCAACAGCTCCCAGTAAATCACGTAGTGCCCCGGGATCGACTTCGTGTCCGCGAAGCTCGTGTACTCCACCACGCTCGTGTTGAACTCCTTCAACAGCACCGAGGCGTTCTCCACGGCGTTCTGCAGCTCCGACTCGTCCGTTTTGTCAGAGTCAATGCTCAGAAGCACGTTCTTTCTCCTCACGAAGCGGAACTGCGGGGCGTTGTTGTGGAACCCCGTCACTTGGAGCACGTCGCCCACACGGTAGCGGCACAGACCAGAGTATCCGGTGAGAACGAGTTCGTAGGATTTCCCTACTTCGACGTCAGCAAGGTCGACCAAAGGCGGTGGCGAGTCACGTGACAGGGTGGAAGATGAATTTGAAGAGGAATCATCGTGAGGCAAGAACTCGAAGTAACCCATGTTTGGCATGATGGTATATGATACATCAGAGGGGTTGCAGATTGGGTTCAGGTTAAGCCCAAAGTAACACTCCGAGGAGGCGTACATGGTGCAAGCGAGAGGTAGGCCTCCGCTGTAATAATCAAGAGTTGGAATATACTGCGCCATGGCACCCGTCACAATCACGTCTAGATACTTGGTGTTTGGCCAGATTCTGGTGATTATGTGTTCCCAGTCTTCTCCAGAACATTCTTTGGTGATGAAATTGGCAAGTTCCGGGTTTGGTTTCAGGATTTGAGCCATGCGTTGAGTGATGGCAGGATCGGTGATTTTTGGGTTTAGGGTTCCGGTGGAGATGTCGTGGGCTAATTGCTCCCAATTGAGCTGGAGGAAGCGGATGGCTCGAAGAAGGCCCGAGGCGAAAACGGCACCGACTCTGAGAACCTCATGGCGCATGATGAGGCCGCATAGCATTTGCGTGTACATGCTCTGGAAGGAATCGGGGCAGAGGATTGCTTCATCGGGGCTTGTATACACGTTGTATGGATCGTGGGGTCTGTTTTTGAATTGCTCGCTCTTGTAGTAGCTAGTCAGCACGGGGCGTGCCACTAACCCACTCGGCGTCTTCGTCTCCGCTTTGATGAACAGAAACAGGAGAGCCTTACCCTTCTCCAACCCAGGCATATATCTGTGTAACGTAAAAATATATTCACATGAATTAGTTCGTGACATAAAAAACATAATATATTTGCACATGTCTTAGGAAGGGAAACATACTGGTTCATCACTGGCATCAGAAGGCTGTAAAGCGACTGACGACGGTCCATCTCTTCACGAATCGTTGGCATCAATTTCCTCTCCCCAGCAGATGTTCCAGAACTGCAGTTTCGCCCAAGGTTAGTTAATTCACTTCAAGTCAAACACAATTTATGAATACAGATATAAGGTTAATGCGCATTAATAGGCAAAAAGCAGTATGTACGTACCTAGTGAGAAACTCAGAGATCGGGTGAGCGCAGAGGATAGGGGAGCGGTCACCGTTAGCAATGCGTTGGATATCATGCTTCAAATCCTCGTACGAAACGACAGGAACCTTGGACTTGAAAGTGTGACGGTCCGTGGCTTTATTGAGCTGAAACCGTTTGAGGTACTCAGTCTGAGCGTTTTGGCTCAGAATCTCGGCAAGCACTCTCTCTTGGACACGGTCAGTGTTTTGGGTCATTTCCTCGATAAAGCGCAAAGCCTTTGAGTTTTTGTCATCACAAGTAGGGCGAAGTGCAAGAGGGGAAGGAGATAATTCAGCAGCAATGGTCATGATGGGGATTGTGAGTGAGGTAAGAGAAACTGAAGCTCTAGCTCTTTGGTTTCAACTGAGAAGTTAAGAGAAGATGAGAGAGTGGAAGAAGTAGATGAGTGTGGATGGAGAGAAAGTTGAGAAATTTGAGGGGTATTTATAGAGTTGTGGTAGTAGGGGAAAATGAATTAGAAGTATGAAGCATGTGCAGTGATCGTCATGGTTGGCGGAAGCAAACAGCGCTTGCAATGACGTTGTAGGAGTTAATGGGGATTCGCGCGACAAAGGATTGTGTGTGTTTCAGATAGTGTAGCTTATTAGGGAGACAGGTGGGCCAGATATGAAGCATGGTGGCCGACATGTGGGTCCACATATGTCGCCACGTAAGCAAAAGTTTCTCGAGTGTAGTCCTTAGGGGCGAACCATGCGGCCATGGGGTTGTAGGGTGTGTTGGTATCAGAAAGTGATGGCTGCCGGCTGCGCCAGGGACTGTGAGAAGTTTTTACTTACTCAGGACAAAACTTTACTCCACCATTTTGCAACTTATCACTCCCTATTTTTGCCCTCTAACTATATTTGTTCAAACTCTCATTTTTCTTTTATCCTCAATTCTTATCACAACAGTTAAACATCAAGGGTGTTTTCATTCTCATTTCCAAACAATCTTAGGGTGTTTCTCATTTCAGTTTTTTAAAAAGTTGCTTTTTATTTTCAAAAAAAGCAAAAGAAAAAACATAGATACTAAATTCATGTCTTACCCTATGTAGCACCACCACTCCATGTAATTCACTCGCTTAAATTAGAACACACATACAATGAAAGAGATGAGAAAATGTTTATCACTTGATTCTGTTTTTTTTTTTTTTTTGTTTAATTTTAAAACAATATTCACAACACTTACCTTGTACGAAATTGGAGAATAAAACATACAACTATTTTATAAAATAGTTTTGAAAAATTCGAAGGAAATCAAGCAAGGCCTAATTCTTGAAAATGGTGATCATAGTCCTCATCTTATTCTTTTGATAAAAGTATATTTCAATACAAATTCATGATTTATATTAATTCATTCATTCATTAAAGTTTATACGAAATAGATATACCGTAATAAACTCTATTAAATAAATTTGTCTAATTTTCAAACGTATGCACAGTAAATACAGCTTCCTCGATCTGTTGAAAAGTCGCAACTTGAAGATAAACTTGGTCAACTTTCCCTTCTGATTAATAATTAGAGAAATTGTATTTGCATAATATGCTTTAAAATAAAATTATATAAGAAAAAAAAAAAGGCTTGAGATGAAATAAATGATATGGTTGAAAGAGATGGAGGGAATGATGAGTTGTAAAGTGTTATAAAAAAGTATGTAAAATAATATGATTATTATTGAGTATTAAATGAGTTGAAAGGTGACACTTAAAACTAAAGTGTTGACCGTTCTATTCAAATTTGATTTTTTCTGAATTATTTTTAATTGCATAGAATTAAATTTTATTTAACCTAAAATCCAGAATGTTGTCTGTTCAAAAAATCCCTTTAAATAATACGTGTATAAAATATATTTAATAAGATTTTATTCTTAAATTATTTTTTCAACTAGCATATCTAAATATAAAATTAATTTTACAATCTAATTTAAAATGCATATAAATTAATTATTAAATAATATTTTTCATTACTAATCTGAAATACACCATAAATCCAAACTATTATGTGTATAATTAAAATCCTTTCATATTTTTATGTTGAAATTAATTTTTAAGTCCTTATATTGTTGTATTGACTTTCCAGTTGAGTCCTTTAAATCACCTTAAAAAGTCCTTATAATATAAAAGTCTTTAACAAATAAATAAAGGGTAGTTACGTTATAAATACCCCGTGTGCGAATAATGAAATTTAGTACCAAACTTAAATATTTTTCAATTTGAGGACATAAAATTATATACTTTATAAAAGAATTGCTTCTTTAAATTTAAAAGCCTAAATTGGATTATTACAAATTCTACAAACTAAAAACATATTTAAATTTTAAATAAAATAACGATTGTTTCTATATAATTGAAAGGGAAGATATAACAATGTTTTATATATTAACTAAAAAATTAAATAGATAATCCAATTAACCCATTTGCGCACAATAGTAAGAAAACCGAAGGATAGAATGGGAAAAATGAACAGAAAGAAGAGAATTCTGTTTTATATTTTATTTATTTATTTATTTATTTATTTTATTTCATGCTTGTATATCTCCACATACCAAATAAAAAGAATAATAAAATTAAATATTTTGAAGTGAGTCCTAATAAAATTTTTATTCTATTTAATATTCAAAATATTGAAATTTATCAAAATAACAATCAAATTACACATACATATTAAAAAATATAAAAAATTCCCACACTTAATAGAAGAAAGTTTTTAATAAGATTCGATTAAAAATACCTAAATTTATAAAAAAATTAAAACTTAATTATACGTTTTTTTATTTTCTATGTATAGATACATAATATTACCGCACTTAACAACAAAATCAAATGGTAAGAATTCAATTGAAATCTGTTGGACACTCAACTCAATACATTTTTTAATAAGTATTTAATTGAAAATACTTATCTTTCTATTTATCGGTGTTGTGTTATTTTAGGATTTTTATTATTTAAACGTAATTAGGTAACGATAATACATAAATGAACGGTAATTCCAAAAATTTGTTAATAACTTAGGTCATAATCAAGGTAGAAAGGTATGGTCATAGCATGACAAGATAAGATATATAAATTTGTTATTGCAAGTTTTTTATTTGACTAGGTTTGGATTTGAGGTTTTGTTTGATTCTTCGTGTCTATGTGAACGAGATAATTCTAAATTCAACGGGTAGGTTAAGGGTTGATTTAATTTTTTTTTTTATTATGACAGTTACGTTGTGATTCCTTGTTTTCAGCCTCTATATATTTAATTTTAATAAAAGAATTGCCCTACTCTATTCTAGCTACTAATTTATTTTCGGCATGCTTTCAAAATTATTTGTTTTGTTTCTTTGATAAATTCAAGTCCAATTTTTTTTAATCCTACTAAAATTTTGTTTAATACACCATAAAAAATTTGTTAGCACCCAAAAAACTGACTATTGAGTGTAATAATTAGGAAAAGTTCCAATAATGGGTTGAGTTTCCACGATTTTTGTTGAACCAAATTTATAATTTAGTCAGTTCAGATTTCTTTTATGTTATCACTGAAATAGCAACGGATAAACGAGTATTTTGACAAGCAAATACGCATCAGAACATTTAAATTTGTTGTTTTTTCTTCTCTACCAGAGGTGTTTATTCAGTGTGTATAACTTCATACCTGATTTGAGTTCTGGGGAAATTATGAAGCTCTCTATCTCTCAATCTTATAAAATACTAAAGATTCTTTTGTAAACAAATCTGAAGGATACGTATTCTTGGATTCACAAGTTTAAAGAGTGAAGAAGTTTGATACCCAATTTCAACTCGGAAGGTTCATAACACTCAAGTGTCTAGTTCAATGAACAAAGATATTTGATATCCGATCTTGATCAAGAGAATACACAACTTTACACCGTCAATTTCAACAAAGTGTTTGATAATTTTTGGTATTGTAAACTAATCAAACAAATTATTATTCTTGCTTTCTGCACTTTGTACAGAGAAATTCTTCTATCCTTTCGCCCACGGAATATTTATCCCCGTAATTAATAGAACCAATCTCCATGGTTGTGTTGCGAATGTGAATCATGCTATATATTCTCCCTTTGGTATTCTGATCGTAGTGAAGACTTTAAGAGGAAGGAGGAATCGAAAATTTAACTATTCTTTTCTCCTTTATCTAAATCCAAATCATACACTTCTAAACTGACCCAAAACATGACAGTACTGTAAAGCATGCGTGCACAGTAGGAAAAAGGTAAGGCTATCGTTTTCACAGTCGCTATCACGATGGAAAACATTGAATTGATAAGCCTCACAAAGTTGATAAAAAGCACGTTCATTGAATAGAGGCGTAAATGCCAGAAGTTGGGTCCAATTATCTCTCCATTGCCAAAGTCAGCAGGAGCAACTATAACAAATCATTTTACCTTTGACACTCTCAGTTACATATATATCTTGTTGGTTCCAGGCATACCAAAACGGTGTTACAGATATAGAAGTTAATGTTAAACGATAAAAATTAAAAAGGCAGATCAATTAATTTGTATGAAAAAATTTCGAAAGTGACATAAACTTTTCTAAAATTAACAACACCCATATATAGTGAAGGGAGAACCAAAGAAAATTTACTGGTATTACTGTTTTACTTACACAGATTCAATCGCGTTAATTTTACCTTTCCTTGTTCACTTTTTGGTTAAGATCAAGGACCTTTTCAAACTATGGAATGCTTGAGTTGTTTCAGCAATATTTATGGTTTTATCCCAAACACGATTTGGCAGTGGACCGGACTGTCAAGATCGTATTAAGGGGTAACAATACACAAAACTAAAATTAAATTAGAACAGTAGCCTTCATTTTTTGACCAAAGTAATCTCGCACTACGTGACATGAATGATTAGGTATTAGTAGAAAGAAAAATGATTTCACATTGAGAGCAAAATGCTTCGCAATTCAAAGATTTTGAGTGTGCAATGATACGAAATTTGTGGCAGCTATACTAAGCGTATTATTTGGTGACCGACAAAATCAGTTAGCAATTATCATAATAACATTTACAACAGCGAAACCTCTAAAAGCTTCGTAGAAGGTTTGACAAGTTGAAATTGTTTTCCGAGGATATATACGAGATGAGAGAGCGAGAACAGATAAAATTTGATCGACAATAAACATAAAAAAGGCATTTTTAATCCATCAATCCCACCGAGTTTCCACTGGGGAAAACTTCCTGTCGCCAAATGGTAGAACATATGGACGTGACAAGACACTAATTTGCGAAGGCAAAGCAATTGATGAAGCCTAAATATCATGGTTGACTACCACATCAAGCCCATAAATCAAGTTTGAATACGTTTCTTGATTGTATTGGATTGACTATTCCACGCGGACATTAATTCAATGTTATGGTTGTGCACTTTGTCAACCGTTGTAGTTATATTGACTCATGTTTTAGTTGCAGATAACCCTTCCGAATGGATTATGGATTTTACTTGCAACCACCGTCCATTGGAAGGGACAAGATGCTGACAACTAAAAGAAGGAAAATGTTGTCATTCTAATTACTGTCTTAAAAGCATATTAGGCAGATTTTGCACTGGAATTCAATCACGGATTTACTTCTCTAACTTTTATCACCCAACTCTTGCATTTAAGGTACAAAGATACTGAAATTGTTTTTGTCGGCAACAGTGACCAAAACTAGAAATACATCCCACATATTATTATGCTTAATATAAAAAACTATAGAAAATTAGACTAACATATTTTATTTAAAAAGAGAAAATGAATCAGCCATACCACAAATTTTATGTGGAGGGACAGCGGTGGCCCAATAATAATTGAATAAAGTAAGTAAGTAAATTATTTGTTACCTTGGTTCTCTCAATTATAGCACTTACCGTAAGTAAGTAAAACTTTTTATGTATATATCATAGTTAAGCAGTACATAAGTTTGCGAAACACTGGAAATGCGGTGAACAGTAGAGATATAAGGAACAAAAAAGGTAGAACAAAAAGCACAAACCACAGTCACCTTGGTTGTATAATTGTGAAGTGATGGATTACACGTACAAAAAACTCTGCTGTACGTGGTCCTCACACCCGTTAGTGGGTACCAAGAAAGCAATATCTTTCAGGTCCGTGACACAATAATAGTGTATGCTTTTCCAAACAAAAACTAAGGTTGTCACAATCTCAAGAAAAGAAAAAAGAGAGAGAAACAAATTTGTATGATGTGTATTCTACTTAACGGAGGAAGACAACCAAAAGAACATCATATGTAAATGAAAATATGCATAAAATGTCAAAATTATATTTTTCAAATAGCACCATTAGGTTAAAAAATCCCACTCTTTCAATTTTATAACAATTATTACTTTTTTCTATCTCTTTGTAAAAAAGGAAACGCATTTTTCTTGAAATGTCACTTAATGATCTACACATGTTGAGAATCAAAGGATACAATTTTGCTTACACGGTTTCACTGAAGCCAAAACTACTTCAACCACTCGTTTGCTTATCTGCGTGACACACGTTTGAGAATCTGTCTTTTTTTTTCTTTTTCCAATTTGTAAATCTTTCAATGTGTCTAGATACAAAGTCTGGCTAAGAAAAATTTATATATATATATATATATATCATGCCTGCGTAATGATTATGTGATATGTGCTATTATGATAGAAATAAGAAAAACGAGGATCAGAAGTATACTTCACTAATTAATTAGCATTAATTATGTTGTTAGCTGTTAGTTGGGAAACTGAAATCAATTTTTAGCATCCATTCATAAGTTCGAAACTTACTAATAGCACCCTAAGTTGATGCTTAAAATATATTTCCTAGAGACCTTAGCACTTCTTGCTGTAATCTGCAACAAAAGAAAAAAAAAACAGTAATAATTTCATGAATGATTTTGTCCCGTGATCATAATATTTAGTGATTTTGCATTGTAAGACCCTATTTTTGTGGGATTTTGAGAAAATAATTTAAATTAAATGAAGAATGAATAGACCTATTTTAATGTTACAATGAAAAGTAGAACATTTGATTATTATTTTTATATAAATTATCTTTTTGAAATTATATTTTAATATTTTGTCGAAGTTATGAGGTAGTTTTTTTTTTTCAGACTTCGCTCTTTTGCAGGTGATAGAGTTTAGTTCAAGATTTTTTTATCAAAACTTTTATTTCTTTTCTCGTATAATGTAAACTTTTTCTTTTCTTTTCTTAACATGTGCGATTTTTTACATTCCAAAATTGGCAAGTTAAGAATTATGATTTTTTTTTTCCAATCTGAATTCGCTATAATGATATGATTTGTAGGTTTGAGTTACAAGAAATTATATATTTGCGAAGAAAATGAAATTATTTCTCTTTTTCTCATAATCAGACAATATTTTTGAGATTATTTATTAGTTAGGGAATATATTGAGTTCACTAAAAAAAAATCCAAAATTGATGTTCTTATCCTTTATATATAATTTTAAATAAATATGGGTCGTGAACATATTTTTCTAAAGTATGATAAATTTTCTTTCTACACATATAAAAGGAAAAACAGTTTACTTTTTCTTCCATTATAACACTATTTTTTTTTAAATTATAGCGTGTTAGTGCATATAGTCAACTTTGTATATTAAATCATCTTTATTATACATTAATTGTGCATTAACTGAATGTACTGTACGAGAGTAAGTGAAAAGTCAATGTCATCATAAGAATTGATTTAAAACTACTAAAGTAAAATTAAAGGAAAGTTATATGATTCATTGCAATTGTATGTAGTTTATGCAATCGTAAATTTATACTATTTATTCAAGTAATAACTATGATTTAGTTATTTAAAAAAATAAATTTGTTTTACTTTGGAAAATCAAATAGGGTGATTCTAATCTCAGTTATTTTAACAAAACATAGGAAATTTTAGTTAAAAAAATGCTAGATAACCGTCGTATTAACATAATATATCTTTAAATATTTTTTTTCTATAGAAAAAGTAATAGTTTGTGATAAAGTTGATTTGTAAAAAAAAAAAATGAAAATTTTGGAGAGAGAGTGATATCATTAAAGAAATAGACTACACATTTTTTTTGTGATAAAAAGCATAATATATAAATAATAGTTTGTGAGTGTATCACAAATTTATTTATTTTTATCATGGATTGAAGACCTGGGAAAGGGTATTACAATGAACATTGTTAAGAAATGATCATTTAATAGTGTTACTAATTGTGATTGAAAGATTAGTTACAAAATACTGGTCACTTATGTGAATGAGAATAAGTTATTTAAAGTGATTCTTTGTGGAATGCAAGCACGTGGATTGAAGCATGAATATAGTGCTTGTGGGTGATAGTGTCACTTTAAAGTGAAATTAAAGTGTTTTGAGCAAGTAATAGTAATAAGTTAACCCTTAATGTGAATTAGTACTCACTTAAGAAGATAAGATACTTTTGCTTAGGCCACACTACAACAACTCAAGTGAATGACTCAAGTCGTTGGAACAAATAATTGATCCTCATGCTAGCAACAACGTTTGAAATAAAGTTTATGAAATTTAAAAATAATTTTTTAACATATTACATATAGTATATTATTAACCTTTTTTATTGTTAATTATGTTTTTGTAATAAATTTTAATATAAATATTAGTATAATATTTATACAAATAATAAATTTGGTCTTAATCAAAAAGATCAAACTTATTATTTATGTGTAAATGTTATTAATTAATTTATTTTTATAAAAAACATGAATTAAAAATATATTAGTCTTAAATGTGTACTCTTTTTTTTTTCAAAAGTATTTATACTTAATTAGTTTTATTCTATAAAAACCAAAATTCTTTATTTTTAATTCCTATATAATTTTTTTAAAATTTTTTAATACTAATTCTTTAGTATACTTTTTTTTTTCTTTATAGATTCCTTTCAATTCCTATCATTCTTTACTTTTAGGTCTTGTATGCGCGAAAGTGTAAATTTATTATAAGATTGAGGACTAATTCTTGTATATTATTTGAATTAATTGTAATATTTATGCCTATTTAATTTCCTCCTATTCATCTCTTTTATATTATTTCATTTGTTGAATAATGGATTTTCTTGACATAATTTTATACCAGTCGGAAAAAAAATGAGAGGTAAAGCTACCTAGGATCAAAACTTAGGTTTTAAACACACACAAAAAAAAAAGTGTTATCCTCTGGGAATTAACTGAATTAAAAAAAAATGTCAAATATGTTGAACTGAAAATAACAAAAGGATTGGAGACAAACTCAATAATATAAAGCTTCCTATCTTTGAAAATAGGAAGACTTTAATAAAAATTAAACAAGACATTAGTAAAATGATTATCCGGTTAGGAAATCATTGTATGAACCCCTAATTCTTGAAATCTTCTTATCATATTTCATCCTTTTTAAATTTTTCTAATCTTAATATTATCTACATCTTATCCTATCTTTTAATTTACTATTTTGCAATATCATTTTATTCACATATAATCAGATCTTTCTAGATTAATTGTTATCAAATTTGCGATAATCGGTAGTCATCCTGTGTTTTATTATTTGACAAAAAGTCATGTACTTGAGATTTTCTCATATTAATATGATTGTCTTGTTGGCCTAACCTTATTCTCATCACCTTCATCCTAAACTCAATCATTTCCTCTGTGAATGTATTTTTTGTAGTTCAATGTTATTAACCAATACGTAATTTAGTTATATATAGAGAGAAAAATAAATGATGAAATGAAACTACCACAATAACTATTTTAGGAGAGTTGCTATAAATTTATATTATAATTTATGGTGAATTCACATAACATATCTTTGTTAGGATCAACTAGTCCATTTCAATTTATCAACTAAATTATTTTTAACTGATTTAATAAGCGTTTAATTAGTTTAATTGAATGCTTAAATCTTTACGAAAGTTATTAGCATTTTCTTATTTCCAGTAAAAAGTAGAAAAAACTGATAAAATTAACTTAATTTTGACATATTCTATTATAATTAATTATTTGACATTTTTTAAATTAAATTATTAATTTAAATAATTTGAGTAACTCATTATTCTTTGGGGCTAATTTGTGTTTATAACAATATCTTTAACCCAAAATAATAAAACTTATGTATATTATGCTACTTTTATCATATTTTATGCGATTAATTAAATAATTTTTAATTTTAAATAAAGGAATTATTTGACGTGGGTTAAACATTCTGTTATATTGGTTATAACAGTTTGTATCAATTATTCCAAGACATATTTTATAAGTAAATAGTACGAATAAATTATATATATATATATATATATATATATATATATATATATAATTAAAATGAAAATTAAAATTAGTTTCTTTCGAACTTTTGATCCAATTTAGTCATCTAACTTTAAAAATACGTAAATTTAATTATTTTTAACCAAATTTTATTAAATTTATTTGATATTTAAAATATATTTTTTAATAATATTTGAATTGTTTATATCATTGATATATTTTCACTTTAATTTTAGTTTATAAATGTATCAAATAAACTTAATAATAATTAGTTAAAAATAAATAAATTAACGCATTTTAAAAAATGAAGATTAAATTATTCTAAATTTTAAAAAAATTAATATTCATTGAAAATTTAAAAAAAAATATTTAATCTCATATATATATATATATACACGTATTTATGTTTTTTATATGTATATATATTATTGGTATGATATCTGTGTACTTATTTTTTTAAAACAGTTTGGATAAGATAGCAGGAGAAGCAAGGAATATGAGTTGGAAGAATACATCACATAAGCATCCAAATAAAAACAACATCCATACTTTGTCTGGTATGAATTACAAAATTTGATTTCTCTCTGTCTTCTCAAATTCAGTACAAAAAATAAAAAACCATGCTATCCCTATGTCTTGATGCTTTCTTATTTTCCACTCTTTCTAAACTCTTTTCAATAGTAGATTGCACTGTCTTCATCCTATTTCATTGCAATTGATTAAAGAAATTTTATCATATTATATTAATGCCTTCTGAATAGAATTCAGACCACTGTCAAAAATAATATTTTTAATTATCATTGGTCTGAAAAGAAAAGCAAAAATCTGAAGAATCAAATCTTGAAGTCTGCATCTGATAATAACGATTTGATTAGTTGTTAAAATATGAGGGCAGCTTTGTCTTGAAGACACAATGATTAAGAAAGACAGCGTGAAACATGAATAGCTCTCCGTCACTTTTTTCTGTCAGCTTTCACAGAACCTGTCTTCTCCTTTTTATACTTATCTTTATGTTTTTTCATATATCTTTTCTTACAAAATTTCCAACACAACTAAACACTTACACTCTCATACTGTTAACCCAAATCATACAGGATTACCCATACATACATATTCACACGCGCGACACACACACACATATATATATATATATATATATATATATATATATATATATATATATATATATATATATATATATTTTGTGCAGGTGATAGCAATTGTTGTATACCAGATACCGAATGGATCAAGTCACAGACAAATTATGACATTTGAGTTTATATGTTTTTGAGTAAAAAGAATTACACTCTAATTATTAATTATAATTTTTGGTATAATAATAAACGATCCTAATTATTAATATTAGAGTTAAGGTTAAGAGTATTGAATACTTTTGAAATAATATGTATTATTTTTGCATATGAGTATTGAATACCTTTGAGGAGCAGCATATAACATGGCTACTCTACAAGTGTATTGGATTAGGGTTTTAAAATATGGTGCATGTTTTCTGGAAATCAGAACTAACAAGGGAGTTTGAATCGAGGTAAATGAAAGATTCTGTAGCCCAAGGTGCCTTCATTTTAGACAAATATTCATAATTTTCTGTTTTCTTAAGAGTTTAAAAATAATTATTTTTAAATAGAGCTAGAGAGTAGAGATTCAACCATATCTAGAGAGATTCATAGAACCTACATACAAAATGAGAAAGAGTATAGCAAAATTATGAAGTCGTTTGGGATATGACCGCGCAAACGTTGCCAATTTCTTTTCGTTTTTGTCTGGTTTTTTTCTCAATTTAAAAAAAAAAATAATGAAATATTTTTAACATTTTAAAATTATCTATAACAGAGAACTTTTTTTTCACATTTTGTTATTTTAATTTTAACTTTAATTATTATTTTAAAATTAATTATTTTATAAATAGTTTATCTAACCATTATTCTAAAATAATTTTTTGTCTTCAACGGTTATCTTAAAACCTTCTTTTGTTTATATATTTTACTTTTATAATTTTACATTTAACATTTATTTTAAAAATTAATTATATATTTTTTTAATCTTAATTCAAATTTTTATGAAAATTAAAATATAAAAACAATATATATATATATATATATATATATATATATATATATATATATATATATAACGTTAACATATTTTTATTCTATATACTTTAGTTAATTTTTAAAATGACATACATTTTGCTTCTGTTGTGTAATTAATTTTGTGTGAGTTATTTTTTCAAAAAAGGAAAACATTTTAATAATAATAAAATGAATTATGATAAATAATTCTTTTTAACTGACTACGATAACTAACAAAATTCATTTTTCCACCTTCATACCAATTGGCCCATGCTGAAGAAAGTTTGGCAAACGAAAGCAATTCCGTCTTACTTTTATCAATTGACTTTGTTAATAAATAAGGATGATGATTTATAGAATTTGAACAGTCTAGGTGGAAATATTGTAAAGTAAGGCTCAAATGGATAAGAGCATGGCCATAGAAATAATAGAAAGAATTTAAGGAGTATGGGAAAAATGTATGGGAAACAATCAATGATACGGTGTTTGAGATATGATATTGGATAGGACTTGATGGATGTTTTTAGAAAGGTGCTTTTGAGGGTAAATGTTATCATCTATTAATGTCTCAACTTCAATGTTTAAAACCTCTCTAATAACTTCTCAATTTTTCAAACAAAATTGTTCTATCAAGCATTATATTACTCAAATCTCGAGCATATAATGATTTAGGTAGTTCAATATTAAATAGAAACCCAAAACCCAAAATTTGCTCGTGAGCAGTGTAATTTGACAAAAAATTTTAGGGGGTCAAATTATATTTGTCATATATAATTTTTTTTAATTAAAAAAATTTAATTTCTTTTAATTAAAAAAAATTAATTTCTTTACATCATTTTTTTATTCAAAATAAGCACTCATAAGAATAGAATCTAAACAATATAACAATGATATATATGAAAGAGTAGCATAAAGTTTATCATCAACAATAATATATAAAAAAAAAATAAAAGTTACCTTTATTCATATGCTCTTTTACGCTCTTTCAATGACTTAAAATCTTCAATAATTGAATCAAAGCTGAAGCTAGTTGCAATATCCTTTCAATATAGATTATTAGTGCTTGCTAAAAATTCAACCTCGATCTTATTTCTCAACTTGTTCTTGATTATTTTCATTACAGAAAAAAGATCTTTCAGTTGTAGTTGTAGCTGTAGAAACTGGAAGAGTCATGATAAGACAAAGTAATCTATTTATCAAGTAGTAAACTTCAGACTTTTTATTGTTGCCAAACATGTACATAACTCTTGCATTGTTGATAAATTCTTCAAATTTGAATCTTGACGAACATCAATAATGAAATGTTGAAGTTGAAAATTCAAATTAATCTTCTCTTGGTCATTAAAATCCATGGGATAATATTTTTTCACAAGAGTGCAAATTTTATCAATATTAAAAGCTTTATAAGCATCCTTAGGATCTAAAGCATAGCTTAGAATTAATAACTCCATTGCTTGATCATTAAATCTACAATTTAACTCTTGTAATTGCTTATCAACAGTAACAAAGAATATCTCAACTTTGAAATAATGCTCCTGTAATATTTCAATTCTTTTACTCTTTATCATAATTTTTCTAATATAAATTTTTCACCTCTCACCTATTTACAAAAAGATAAAATTATGAATACCCCAAATTAAATCTTAAAAGCAAGACTCAATATTTTAAGAAAACTATTCTAAATGATTAGCTTCTGTTACCTTAAAGTATATTCATAATCTTGTTCTTCTCTTACACAACTTCAAAGCCTAAAATAGCTCTATCTACACAAAAAAGAGTTTGATCAACAATTAAAGCATGATTTTATGATCTCTAACCGATAGAGATATGCCTAGAGCATAAAAAAGTCACATACAAGAGGGAAACATATTGCTTAAAAAAAAGGAAAAGATGAACTTACTCAAAAGAAGAAATTCTTCAGTCCAAAATGTTCCTTAACTCTTTAATTTTACCGTAGTGCAATTTGATTTTGAAAATAATAAAGAATTGATGGTGAAAGTTAAGATGAAAATAAAACGAGAGAAAAAGATGAAGGCATGGAAGAGAGAAACCAAATAAAAAAATATAAAAAATTATAATAGAGAAAAAACATGATTTTTAAATTTTAAAAAAGATTTTTCAAACTAAATTAATATAAATAAGATAATAATATATAAATAAAATAATAATATATAGATAAAATAATAATATATAAATAAAGTAGTAATATATAAATATATTTTTTTAAAATATATAAAAAATAAAATAAAATAAAAATTAATTAATATAAATAAAATAGAAATTATAAAATTATTTTTCAAATATATAGAAAATAAAAAAAAAATGTTGGGGGAGCCGTGACTTCCCTATGTCCCTTCATTCTTCCGCTTATGCTCATGAGCATTATATTACTCAATTATTCTTTTACATGATCATTAGTTTGATCTACAACTTTCAATAAAATCAAAGTTGTTGTGCATTTGTTTGAAGTTTCCGTGGAGGTGATGTAATATGTATGTTAAGCTTCCAAGGGTGTTGGAACATGATTTTTAGGTAAGAGATCCAAAAAACAAGTATGAATGAAGTTTCTATTAGTTAATACATAAAAAAAAATTCATTGTCACTAGTTCAAAAGTGACTTAAGATTTTGGATTTTCAATCCGTTTTTTCATATTTTTTATGGTAGGGTTTGAAATTTATATGTATGAAACATAATACTTTTAACTTTTGTGTTATATAAAAATGTAAGGTTTATGCACACTAAATTTAATACAGAAGAGAGACTGTAAAGTGCTAAATTTTTTTTCTTTTATTTATGTTGTATATATAGATCGAGGTAGTTCAATTATTTCATTAATTTAATTTATTTTTGACGATGAAAAAAAAGAGTTTCATCATATTCCTACAAACTTTACGTTTTATAACAAATTCACTTTTATTTTCCATTTCAATTGCAATTTCTTTTTCACTAATAATAGCATTCCACAACAGTACCTTCTTGTTCATCTAATAATAGTAACTGCCAATGCTAGCTGAAGTCATGAAAGGGATTGTATATAAGTTAAAAGCTTCATTTTGAACATAAATAAAAATAAATGTAAATGTAAATACCATAAAATTTTGGGATTAAGATTATAGGTGAAGGTGATATTACGATTTGTCATATATACAATTTGGAGTCGTGGGCCCCCGTTCACTTGGACCATACTTTTAGGCTGTTTCGTTTTGCACCTCGCATTTTTCTTCTTACACCCTCACAAAATCTGATATTCCAATTTAACCCTTTATTAAAATTATATTGAGCATGGATTTCGTTGGTGAGAAAAGAGCATTATGAAACGAACGTGAAGAGGGAAGAAGGAAGATAGCGGAACGAAGAAGAAAGAGGTGCAGGTAAATTTTTCTCTATTTATTATGAATTTAATGAAGTAATTTGGAGATATAACTTTTATGGAGGTGCAAAATAAAAAAAGAGAAGTGCAGAAAGAAGCAAATGATGAGTAAATTCTTCCTGCACCTCATAAAAAAGCTGTCCATTTTGATCTTAAAAAATGAGTTATGAATTGTTTAATTTGGAAACTTTTACAATTTTAAAATCTTTTGGAATATACGGTCTGAAAAATTTATCTTTTAAGAAAAATAAATTAAATTACATAATTGGAAATTCATTTTTAATTTTTTATTGCATGATTCAAAAGTTATTTTTGATTTTTGAATTACACAATTAAAAAAAAAGTTTCGTATTATGATCTGAAAAGGGAAAAATGGAAGTGAAACCTTAAACCGTGTATTACAACAATCAATAATTTGTCATGTTATTGTGAGCAACACCTTAAACCATGCACGATTTATTTGAAGTGAAATAAACATGAGAAGATAAGCGGCTCATTTAGACCTTAACAAAATTAAAATTTAAGTAAATCACTGTTATCTCACAAATTCCATAGGAATTAGTGAATATTTTGTGAAAAGTTTTAGTATTCCTTATTCAGTTATTCTACGCCTATTAGCTATGTAGTAATATTTTTTTTTTATAAATAAAATGGTATTGAAAATAACTTGCTTAGTTGCATTTCTATCTCTACCCTCATCGTCCCTGTTTTTAATTTTTTTTTTAATTTTTAGCTGCTAACTAACTGATTGGTGGGGCAAAGTGCAATTTCCGGTGCAAAACAAAATTTGAGTTGAAAATGGCTATTTAGAGTAGGGCAAATTGATAGTAATATCACGTGAATGGATTGTTTTTTAAAAACTTTGAAGAGAGAAATTATAATTTTAAACACAATTTTAAAATGAAGAAATTATATTTTCAAATTTGAGTTTAGTCTAAAAAAATATTTCAACGTTGATATCATGTCTTAAAGTATATTTTTTATTTTTTAAATTGTGTTTAGAATTATTATTTCCTTTTTTTATTTTAAAATATTCATGCATGCATTTATTTTCCTAATGAAGTCTTGCATTTAAGTGTGATTTTTTATTTTCTTATTTTTTTTTAGTTTTCATTTTGTAATTTTTAATTGGTTTTTAAAGTATAGTTTTCATTATTTCTGTTTTAGTTTTTTTTAATTAAATAATATTTTTATTAAAACTCGTTATCTCTAAAAATTAGAATTTATTTAGGAATTTTTATTTCAAGTAAATTTTAATATTTATTTTAATTTGTATTTTTTAATAATGTTATTAATTAATTCAAATAATGATGTTAATTATAATATTGGAAGTAGTATCAGAGTCTATGGTTAAAACCGACTTAGACGAGTGTCAAGTATGGTCCTTATATCAAAAGTTTTTTTAGCAAGGATTCCAAATAAGCGTGTCCCGTAAAGAAGATCAACGGTACAAAAGAGGCAAAAAAGGAGTACTCATGGTTGGGAATGCTTCCGCTGGAGGGAGTGTACTAATGTGGTTGAAAGGACTCACACTTGAAGAAAAGATTGTTAGGAAGTGAGTCTGAGTCTGAGTCCCACATTGACCAGAAATGAGAAAGTCGAGCACTATATAAGAATAAATACCTATAAATTCATTCTCTTCAGATTTTGAATTGAAAGTAGTGTCAATATATCATGTGATTGCACTTAAGTCTTGTTGGTGACATGTCTTAAATTTCCATTTTGACCCTCACTTAAAAAATAACATCCATCTTGGATGTCGACATTTAATATTTTAATTTTGTTTTATGGACGTCGACATCCGATAATTATTTCTTTTAATTTTTTATCTGTTATGGATGTCAACATCCAATGTATTTTTTTAAGGATGTCGATATCTAATTTTCTAAAGAAAACATTTTAAAAAAATGTTAACCAGATTTTCACATCAGATTAACACACGTTAGATCATTTAAAATTTTTAATATATATTAATTTAAATTTTTATTATATTCTCTTTAAATAAACATTAAATTAAAATTTAAACAAAACAAAATATATTTTATTTTATATTAATTTATATAAAATAAAAAAATATTATGTTAATATTTATTACCTAAAACATAAAATATATTGTTTTGAATTTTTAATGAATTTTCACCTCCGGTTAACATATGTTAAATTATGTTAGAAAGTAAAAGGTAAATAAAAAAACACAAATAATATATATATATATATATATATATATATATTATTTTCTTTTCTATCTTTTTAATTATTTTGTTAAAATATTAAATTTTTTATTTAATTTGTCTCAAAATATTATTTATTTAATATATAATATAAAAATAAGTTATATATATAAGTAAAAATATGTATTAATATTTTATTTTATTCTTCAAATACATATTAAAAAACAAAAACAAAAAGAGATGATTATATATATATATATATATATATATATATATATATATAATTCTTTTAATATAGATAATTAGATGATATCAGGATCTGTAAATGAAAAAAAAAAATCTAATATCGACATTCATATAACAAAAATACTGAATGTTGACATTCATAAATAAATAAAAAATATATAATATCGAATGTTGACATTATAACGAACAAAAACTTAAAAAAAGAAAATACCGAAAATCAATATATGTAGAACAAAAATAAGTTACTGGATGTGACATATATGGAAAGAGGTATTGGAGGTGTAAGCAGAAGGCACCCAATATTGCTACGTTGGGGTTAGGTTTGGATTTTTGAGTTGCTTTGTTCAGTCCAATTAAAGCAACAAAAAAACAATGCGGGAAATTACTTTCTGCATCCCATCAATTCCTTCATGCGTCTCCTATCAACTTTTTTAAAATAACCATTTTATTTTTTTAAAGTTGACTTAGATTATGAATTTTAGAATAAGCTTCCCAAAACAAGATTATAAGAATTTTTAGAATAAAATTTTCGTACTAAAATTTTCCAAAATAGAGTTTTTCAAAACAAAATTTTCTAAATAAAATTTCCAAAAGCCGTTCCGGAACAAATATGCGATCTTTTTACTCCGCACTAGTACTGATACAAATATCAGAGTTCTCAAATATTGGATCAATTTTCTTACAGGAAAGAGAGTTACCAAAACAAATTCCAAATTCGAATTTATGAGAACCAAATTCCAGATAAAGAAAAGTGTGATTTGAGTAAATAAGAGAAATATTACTCTAGTTGGAAAACTTTACTTTGAATCAATGTTAATACCGGAAAAAATAATCTTAATATGCGTACACGAAGACATGTAGAAACAAACAATCAAGTGAATGAACTTAAAATCTATGTTTAAAAAAGACTCTTGTTATTTTCAGACTCTTTAATTAAACATAAAATAACCCGTTCATACCGAAGGTACTAGAAAGTGGTAATTTGAGAAGAATTATATTCTTATAATATAATATTTTAAATAATTCTTTTTTTCAATTTTATTATTCTTTATCACATTCATTTTATCTTCCACATTCTTTTTCTTCTGATCTCATTTTTCTTTCATAATTGTGGAAATAATTGTAGAATATAATTATAAGAATCGACCTTTTTTATATGAGTAGAATCAGTACGAAGTGAAATCCGACAGACAAAAACTACTAAGTATAAAGTAGATTCCATTTTGGTTTAACCATTCTTTCAAGCATAAATATAAATTTAAAGCTGGTATGGTATCCTGCTACAGGTTAGTGTAAAAAATTATGAATCACATTAGCTTCAACTAGTTTTTAATATATTCAACGAAGTTTCTCACGTAGAGCTAGAGATCCTTTCTTGCTATGGTTACCACAGTTAAATGTTTAGTAATTAGTTTTTTTTTTTTTTTTTTTTTTTTTTTTAGAAACATTTTT
>Ga0214545_1005507_pt1 | contig 22803 bp, 22 predicted proteins | sample CNSS4metaG_FD_160064 | JGI IMG/M metagenome (GOLD analysis project Ga0214545, IMG submission 160064) | Root nodule microbial communities from cowpea collected in UCLA plant growth center, Los Angeles, California, USA - CNSS4 | ecosystem: Host-associated > Plants > Roots > Nodule | place: USA...
GTTTCTGGACATTTTCAAGAGGCTTCAAATCAATATTCCCTTCTCAGAAGCCTTGGAGCAAATGCCAACCTATGCAAAGTTTATGAAGGAAATCCTCACAAAGAAGAGAAGATTTATTGAAGAGGAAACCATAGAACTAGAGGCTGGATGCAGTGCTATCATTCAGAAGATGTTGCCTCCAAAGTTTAAGGATCCTGGCAGCTTTACACTTCCAGTCACAATTGGGAGCCTAGCTGTGGGGAAGGCCTTACTTGATTTGGGTGCTAGCATCAACTTGATGCCTCTTTCTATGCTTAAGAAGATTGGGGAGTTAGAAATCAAGCCCACTCGAATGACATTGCAACTGGCGGATAGGTCAATCAAGTACCCTCACGGAGTAGTGGAGGATGTGCTAGTTAAAGTTGACAAGTTCCTATTCCCAGTGGACTTTGTTATAATGGAGATGGAGGAGGATGTTGAAGTTCCTCTCATATTGGGGAGGCCATTTATGAAGACTGCAAGAGTGCTAATTGATGTTGATGATGGCAAACTCATAGTGAGAGTTCAAGATGAAGAAGTGAACTTCAATGTCTTTGAAGCCATGTCTCACCCAAAAGATATTGGAGGATGCTTCAGAGTTGATATGCTTGATGAAGTGCTCATGAGCTCCAAGAAAGATTTACATGTCTCATCTCCTTTAGAGAAAGCTCTACTTGATGCCTTTGAGACTCTCAATGATGAGGAGGAGAAAGAGATTGATGAGTGCTTAGCCAATCTTGATGCTTTGAAGGAAATCCCTCCTCATGAGGTGAAGATGGAAGATTTGAAGGGTGAGAATGAAGTCACAGAGCCAAAAGTGGAGTTGAAGATGTTGCCCCAACATTTGAAGTATGTGTTTCTTGAAGGGGGTAGCAACAAACCTGTGATTATCAGTAGCTCCTTATCACCCTCAGAAGAAGAAAAGTTGATTGAGGTGTTAAAAGTCAACTCAGGAGCCATTGGTTGGTCCATATCTGATCTGAAGGGAATCAGTCCCTCCTACTGTATGCATAGAATCTTCATGGAGGAGGATTTCAAGCCAGTGGCACAACCTCAGAGAAGGTTGAATCCTGTGATGAAAGAGGAGGTGAGAAAGGAGGTATTGAAACTCCTAGATGCTGGGATTATCTACCCAATCTCTGATAGTGCATGGGTGAGTCCAGTGCAAGTGGTTCCCAAGAAGGGCGGCATGACAGTGGTTCGTAATGACAAGAATGAGTTGATACCCACACGAACCGTGACCGGCTGGAGGATGTGCATAGACTACAGGAAGCTGAACAAGGCCACAAGGAAGGATCACTTCCCTCTTCCTTTCATGGATCAAATGTTAGAGAGATTGGCGGGTCAAGCTTTCTATTGCTTTTTGGATGGCTATTCTGGTTATAACCAGATTGTGGTGGACCCTAAAGACCAAGAGAAGACCGCCTTCACTTGCCCTTTTGGTATCTATGCCTACAGAAAGATGCCATTTGGGCTTTGTAATGCACCAGCCACGTTTCAACGATGCATGTTGGCTATTTTCTCCGACCTTGTGGAGAAGTGCATAGAGGTCTTCATGGATGACTTCTCGGTGTTTGGAAGTTCATTCGATCTTTGCTTGGCAAATCTGGAAGTTGTGCTCAAGAGATGTGTTGAAACCAATCTCATTCTCAATTGGGAGAAATGCCATTTCATGGTGACTGAAGGGATTGTCTTGGGCCACAAAATATCTTCCAAGGGCATTGAAGTGGACAAAGCAAAGGTGGATGTCATTGAGAAACTCCCACCACCAACAAATGTGAAGGGAATCCGGACCTTTCTTGGACATGCGGGTTTCTACCGACGCTTCATCAAGGATTTCTCCAAGATAGCCAAGCCATTGAGCAACTTGCTCAATAAGGATATTTCCTTTAATTTTGATGCTGAATGTTTAAATGTTTTCAATCTTTTGATAACCAGCCTAGTCTCCGCACCCATAATTACTACACCTAATTGGGAACTTGATTTTGAACTTATGTGTGATACAAGTGATTATGTGGTTGGGGCTGTTTTGGGGCAAAGAAAGAATAAGATTTTTCATTCCATACACTATGCTAGTAAAGTCCTTAATGAACACCAAGTGAATTATGCAACTACTGAAAAGGAGTTACTAGCAATAGTGTATGCCTTAGAAAAGTTTCGTTCTTATCTTATCGGTTCTAAAGTTGTGGTTTACATTGACCATGCTGCAATCAAATACTTGCTCATTAAACCTGATTCTAAACCTAGATTCATTAGGTGAATTTTGTTGTTGCAGGAATTTGATCTTGAGATTAATGACAAGGGTTGTGAAAATCAAGTGGCAGACCATTTGTCAAGACTAGTGAATGAAGAGGTGACCACACTGGAGAAGGAAGTGTTAGAAGAATTCCCTGATGAAAAGCTGCTTCTAGTGTCTAATAGACCTTGGTTTGCAGAAATGGAAAACTTTAAGGCTGCTCAAGTTGTTCCTGAGGATATGAGTTGGCATCAACAACAGAAGCTGTTCAGGGAAGCAAAATACTATGTGTGGGATGATCCTCACCTTTTCAAGATTGGGGCAAACAATCTGTTGAGGATATGTGTGTCTGAAGAGGAAGCAAGAAGTATTATGTGGCATTGCCACAATTCACCCTATTGAGGACACTACAGTAGAGAAAGAACCGCTGCATAGGTTCTACAATATGGGTTCTATTGGCCGAGCACTTTCAAAGATTCCCATGCACATGTGAAACACTGTGACAAGTGCCAAAGAACAAGGAGTATCTCCAGAAGGAATAAAATGCCTTTGCAGAACATATTGGAGGTTGAAGTGTTCGACTGCTGGAGTATTGATTTCATTGGCCCCTTGTCTTCCTCATTTTCTAAGGAGTATATCTTGTTGGTTGTGGACTATGTCAGCAAATGGGTGGAAGTTGTTACCACGCCCACAAATGATGCTAAGACAGTCATCAAATTTCTCAAGAAGAACATATTCTCCAGATTTGGTGTCCCAAGAGTCTTGATATGTGATGGAGGTTCTCACTTCTGCAACGCTCAGTTGAAGAAAGTCTTGGAGCACTACAATGTCAGACATAATGTCGCTTCTCCCTACCATCCTCAGTCAAATGGACAAGTAGAGGTGTCAAACAGAGAAATCAAGAGATCCTTGAGAAGACAACTTCCTCCTCAAGAAAGGATTGGTCTATCATGTTAGACGATGCTCTGTGGGCCTACAGGACTGCATTCAAAACTCCAATTGGGTTGACTCCATTCCAATTGGTATATGGGAAGGCTTGTCATCTTATAGTGGAGTTGGAGCACAAGGCTTATTGGGCCATGAAGTTCTTAAATTTTGATCCATCCTTGTCAGGGGAGAAGAGAAAGCTACAACTTCATGAATTGGGAGAGATGCGACTCAATGCCTATGAGTCCTCCAAGAGCTATAAAGAGAAAGTGAAGGCCTATCATGAGAGGAAATTGGTGAAAAGAGATTTCAAACCCGGTCAACAAGTGCTTCTATTCAACTCAAGATTCAAGTTATTTCCAGGGAAGTTGAAATCCAAGTGGTCAGGCCCATTTACCATCAAAGAGGCGAAAGCTTATGGGGCAATTGAAATTGAAGACCCTTCCTCACAAACAAGTTGGGTAGTGAATGGCCAAAGGCTCAAGCCTTATTTGGGTGGTGAAGTTTTGAGGATGACCACCGCATGCACCTCAGTGAAGCCTAGAGTCCTTACCCGTCAAGCTCGTGACATTAAACAAGCGCTTCCTAGGAGGCAACTCAGCACTCTAAACTCATTTTGGTTTCTAATTTTCGTTTATTATTCAGTATGATGTTTGTATGCATTTGTGAAATGTGTTAGTATGATTGTTGTGTTTGTTGAGATGTTGAACTTTGTGTTAAATTTGCATCTGTGAATCTAGGGTAGCATAACTTTGAGTGTTGTCATGCATATTCAGTTTTAGGATGTGATAGCATGTTCTTGTTGTTGCATTTCAGATGGAGTTCAACCTTTGTGCATCTTAGAGTGTGGCAATGTAAAATTGGTTGTTTGTGAGAATAGTAGTAGCATAGTTGTGTAGTGAATTCATGTCTTAAGTTAAGTTGTGCAAATGTTATGTGAATTAAATGTTTTGCTTAAGTGTGAATGCTTGTGTTGAAGTTGGAAAAGCTTGAAAAATATGTGTGCAAGAGTGAAAGGTTGGTGGGAGCACAATAGAGTCAAAGCCAACCCAACCATAACCCAAAAACACAAAAAATCCACCCTGCAGCTTAACTGCCTAGCGGCATTTTCCCTCTCGCCTGGCGCTAGATGTGAAATCAGCCCTTGGGATCACTCCAGAAGCCAGGCGCCTGGTGGCACCTTCGCGCACGCCTGGTGCCACACCAGAAAAATGGGGTATTAGGTGTTTCACCGATACGTTGCCTGGCGGCTCAAGACCTCCCGCCAAGCGGTACTATAGCGTCAGCTCATGTTGGGCCTTTTTAAAGTGTTTTCGAGTTGGCCCAACCCTTACACTCTTACTACTCACGCCTGGTGCAGCTGCTTCTCTCTCACACTTGCCAAACCCTAACCCCCAATTTCAATCTCTAATTCCCCAATCCTCTCCTAAATTCACAAACCCTAACCCTCAATTTCTTCACATTCTCGTGCTCTCCTCATTCTCACTCATAACAACCCCATTTTCGCCAGGCGCTGTTGTGCACACACCTCACATCAGCCACTCTTCACGTCTCATTCAACCTTCACTTGCAACACTCACCCTTGCATTCAAAATTCAAGTAAACTTATTTGTGTTCTTCTCATTGTTTATGGAGTGTTTGATTCTTGTTTTACTTAATAATCCATTCTTGACTCACTTGATTAGTTTCCTTTGCTTTGATTATCGTTATTACTGTCTTTATTTGTGTTTAAAAGCGCGTGTTTGCTGTTATTGGGCTGCCATTGTTTTTTTTTTTCTTTGCTTTGTTGTTCTTGCTCGTCCACCACGAGCCATGGCTGCCCTGTTTTGTTCCGCCAGGTAGTGGCCATTTTGGCCTGTTTTACCGCCAGGCGGTGGCGCCTCGCCGCTGGTTCAAGACTTCTGGCGCCTGGCGGCACTTATGAAGGGGCCAGGCGGTGGCCCCTTTTTTTGGCTCCTTCTTTGATTTTCAATTGATTGTTGCTTGGGTTGTGACGCACCAGTCCTGCAATAGTTTTTGCACCTGATTGACTCTATATTTTTGTTGCTCTAGCTTAGTTTTTATATGCAATTAACTCTTTTTGATTGAATCTCTCATTCCAATGCTAACATTAAATTGCCTCTTTGTACCGAATGCTTATTTTGCAAATGCCATCCTCCTCCAACCCCCAGAGGATAAAGACCGCCATTGGCAACCCCACAAAAGGGCAGAAATGCAAGGAGAGAATTTACTCTCACTACTTCCTCACAAAAGACAATGAAGACCGCTTCCAAGTGGTCATGCAGAGAAAAGTTGTGGCAGAGAGGAAAGTTATTCTAAAGCCCGAGGAAGTCAATGAATTCCAGCTGGAGTTAATCAGACGCGGTTGGGAAAGGCTGGGTAGCTACCCTAGCACATTCAGTGTAACCTTGGCGAAAGAATTTTATGTCAATGCCAAGGTTATCACCTCTGCAGCTCCCACCTTTCTCAGCTATGTACGGGGAAAAGGGTGCCCTTTGATGCTGACACGATCAATGAATTTTTGGGCACCCAGCTGGCTGATGATGTGGAATGCCAATTCTCAACGTTGGATGATGAGGGCATGGCGCTCGGAGAGCTGATCCAAGCACTTTGCTTGGCGGGTGAAGGATTTCATAGGGGCACGATTCAGCGAGATTCCCTTCACCCCTGGCCCGATTCTGGCCAACTTTTGTGCACGCCAACATATCTCCATGCTCCCATGTGTCTGATCTCACAGAGGGACGCGCCACCATTATGTACACCATCCTGACAGGTCGGGTGATGGATGTGGGACAGTATATTGCCAATGAGATCCACCGGTGTGCCAATGCTGCTGGCAAGGCCACTCTTGGCCATCCCTCTCTCATCACCCATATTTGCAGCCTGGCAGGGGTGGACATTTCTGTACCCCTTTGGAGAAAGCAATGCAGGACCTAGACTTTTCCTATTTTCAGAGGTGCTGCTCAGTTGCTCCCTGACCTCGGAGGCGCCACCAGCCACAACCAGAACCTGAGCCAGAGCCCGATGCAACCCGCATGATTGATATGCGGTTACAGGCTTTGGAGGCCAAGCTAGATCATCTTCAGCTCTTGGAACCCCAGATGCAAGCTTTATACCGGCTGGGGATGGCCAATGCAAATATGCTTACGGACATCTCCCTAACGATTCCAGAGCTGAGCACTCCATCAGCTGAGGAGTTTGCAGCCACTGTTGCTTGGCCTAGGGCCAGGCCACTTCCACTAGGGGAGGTGGAACCTCAGCTGCTGGAGATGAGGAGGAGGAGGAGCTAGACGAAGAGGGCAAGGATGACGCCTAAGCTTGGAGAGAGTGAATCATATTTTGCAGGACTTGTTTTGCTGATAGTCCTGATTTAATTTATGCTTTTAGATTTCAGTTTTAACTTTCTTTTGATAGTGTTGAACTTTGTAGCTTAGTGTTGAACTTTGTAGCTTGGTTGGTGAACTAATCTTTTGCATTGAATTGGTACTTTTCATGATCATCTTTTGTGCTTGTTATGAAATGATGTTGAATTGGCTTGTGAGCATGAGCTTGTGGTTGTTCTCATTTTGATATAGTGATGCTTGATTTTAATTGTGATCAATGATTTTGGCATATGTTGACAATTGTGGAACCCAAAGTACCTTGTGAGTGGTTGTGCCCCAGAGTTGATTTCTGTGAATGCTATCACTGTGGACTCATAATTGACTTTGCTTGAGTTCATTTGCTAATCATTTACTTGCATGCTACAGATGATCAAGGCCATCTTTCTTTTTCCTGTCATATAATTGAGCCAATCCTTTTCAAGTTGAAGTCTTGGGCAAACCCTTTGAGTCTTCTTTGAGCCTTAAAGATAAAATGTGTCATTCCTTGAACCTTGAGCATAATGAAGATATTGACTACCTTACTTTGAGCTTAAGAGAGCAAATGATTGTTAGTCATGAGTATGGTTCAAGTTTGGGGGAATTATTGCTGATACAAGGGAGCATGTTGAACCTTGAGCATAATGAAGATATTGACTACCTTACTTTGAGCTTGAGAGAGCAAATGAATGTTAGTCATAAGTATGGTTCAAGTTTGGGGGAATTATTGCTGATACAAGGGAGCATGAGAAAATTTGTAAAGTTTTTGGTTCAATTCAATTCAAAAAATTAGTTCACCAACCAAGCTACAAAGTTCAACACTATCAAAAGAAAGTTAAAACTGAAATCTAAAAGCATAAATTAAATCAGGACTATCAGTAAAACAAGTCCTACAAAATATGATTCACTCTCTCCAAGCTTAGGCGTCATCCTCGCCCTCTTCGTCTAGCTCCTCCTCCTCCTCATCTCCAGCAGCTGAGGTTCCACCTCCCCAAGTGGAAATGGCCTGGGCCCCAGGCCAAGCAACAGTGGCTGCAAACTCCTCAGCTGATGGAGTGCTCAGCTCTGGAATCGTTAGGGAGATGCCCCTAAGCATATTTGCATTGGCTATCCCCAACCGGTATAAAGCTTGCATCTGGGGTTCCAGGAGCTGAAGATGATCTAGCTTGGCCTCCAAAGCCTGCAACCGCATATCAATCATGCGGGTTGCATCGCGCTTGGATTCTGGCTCAGGCTCTGGTTGTGGCTGGTGGCACCTCCAAGGTCAGGGAGCAACTGAGCAACACCTCTGAAAATAGGAAAAGTTTAGGTCCTGTGTTGCTTTCTCCAAAGGGGTACAGAAATGTCCACCCCTGCCAGGCTGCAAATATGGGTGATGAGAGAGGGATGGCCAAGAGCAGCCTTGCAACAGCATTGGCACACCGGTGGATCTCATTGGCAATATACTGCCCCACATCCATCACCCGACCTGTCAGGATGGTGTACATAATGGTGACGCGTCCCTCTGTGAGATCAGACACATGGGAGCATGGAGATATGTTGGCGTGCACAAAAGTTGGCCAGAATCGGGCCAGGGGTGAAGGGAACCTCGCTGAATCGTGCCCCTATGAAATCCTTCACCCGCCAAGCAAAGTGCTTGGATCAGCTCTCCGAGCGCCATGCCCTCATCATCCAACGTTGAGAATTGGCATTCCACATCATTAGCCAGCTGGGTGCCCAAAAATTCATTGATCTTGTCAACATCAAAGGGCACCCTTTTCCCCCGTACATAGCTGAGAAAGGTGGGAGCTGCAGAGGTGATAACCTTGGCATTGGCATAGAATTCTTTCACCAAGGTTACACTGAATGTGCTAGGGTAGCTACCCAGCCTTTCCCAACCGCGTCTGATTAACTCCAGCTGGAATTCATTGACTTCCTCGGGCTTTAGAATAACTTTCCTCTCTGCCACAACTTTTCTCTGCATGACCACTTGGAAGCAGTCTTCATTGTCTTTTGTGAGGAAGTAGTGAGAGTAAATTCTCTCCTTGCATTTCTGCCCTTTTGTGGGGTTGCCAATGGCAATCTTTATCCTCTTGGGGTTGGAGGAGGATGCCATTTGCAAAATAAGCATTCGGTACAAAGAGGCAATTTAATTTTAGCATTGGAATGAGAGATTCAATCAAAAAGAGTTAATTGCATATAAAAACTAAGCTAGAACAACAAAAATATCGAGTCAATCAAGTGCAAAAACTATTGCATGATTGGTGCGTCACAACCCAAGCAGCAATCAATTGAAAATCAAAGAAGGAGCCAAAAAAAGGGGCCACCGCCTGGCCCCTTCACAAGTGCTGCCAGGCGCCAGAAGTCTTGAACCAGTGGCGAGGCGCCACCGCCTAGCGGTAAAACAGGCCAAAATGGCCACTGCCAGGCGGAACAAAACAGGGCAGCCATGGTTCATGGTGGACGAGCACAGAACAGCAAAGCAAAGGAAAAAAAAAAACAATGGCAGCCCAATAACAGCAAACACGCGCTTTTAAACACAAATAACAGTAATAACGATAATCAAAGCAAAGGAAACTAAAAAAGGGTATGTATGTTATCATCCTTAGTCTCCTCATATTAGAGTTTCAAGGAATGTGGTTTTCTTTGAAACACAGTATTTCTTTCCATCATATGTTGCACCATCATCTTCATCTTTATCTCTTATGCCCCAATTTTTCAGATTCTTCTAAACTTGTAAAACAATTCAAGCCTAGTGTTCTATATGAAAGACATTGTCACCATCCTCCAGGTGCCCTTCATGATTCTGCCCCAACACTTGACCCTGTCATTGCTCCTACACTAGATCTTATCATGTTTGTCCTACCTCTTCACAGGTCCACTCGATCCTCTAAACCTCATGATTGGTACGGTTTTTTTACACTTGTCTCTTTATCAACTATCTTGTCTTCCATTTATATTCCTTTTAGTTATACACAGGCTATATGGATCATGAATGTTGGAAAAAGACAATACAAGAAGAGCTACAGGCACTTCAAGAAAATCACACTTGGAACAATATGTCTTGTCCTCCTATGGTCAAACCTATTGGAAGTAAATGGGTGTTCTCTATCAAGCTTCATTCTGATGGCTCATTGGATTGTTATAAAGCTCGATTAGTAGCTCTTGGTAATAGACAAGAGTACGAGATTAATTATGATGAGACATTTTCTCCTATTGCCAAGATGACTACAATTCAGACCATTCTTACTTTTTTTTGCTTCTTAGTCTTGGCCACTGCATCAAATAGACATGAAAAATGTTTTTCTTCATGGTGATCTCAAAGAAGAAATTTACATCAGACTTCCTTCTGGTATGACTCCTTCTTGTATTGATGTTTGTAAACTACGACATTCTTTATATGGCCCCAAACAGGCTCCTCGGGCTTGGTTTGAGAAGTTTTGTACTACGCTACTAAAGTTCTTCTTCATACAAAGTCAATATGATTATTTTCTCTTCTTTCACAAATCTCCCACCAGTATAGTTCTCATTTTGGTTTATATGGATGATCTCATCATTACAGGAACTAATCATGGGTTAATTACTAACTTGCAAGCTAAGCTACATGAAACATTTCGCATGAAAGATCTTGGACAACTCACATTTTTTAGGATTGGAGGTACATCATTCGTATATTAAAGTACATTAAAGAATCTTCTGAAAAAGGTTTGTTTTATGGTTCCAATAACCGTACAAGAATTGTTTGCTATTCAGATGTTGATTGGGAAGAATTTCCTTCTGATAGAAGATCTACTTCCGGATATTGTGTCTTCATTCGTAGTAACTAGATCTCTTGGAAGAGCAAGAAACAAAGTGTTGTGGAAAGATCTAGTGCAGAAGAAGAATATAGAGTTATGGCCTCAGCCACTTCTAAACTTGTTTGGCTTAAGCAGTTTCTTAGATAGTTACAATTTGGAGATGTCACGCAAATTACACTTATATGTGTCAATTAGGTTGCTCTTCATATTAGTTCTAATCCTATTTTTCATGAGAGGACCACACATAATGAGATTGACTGTCATTTCATTCGAGAGAAGATTGTATCTGGAGACATCAAGACTGAGTTTGTTAACTCAAGTGATCAATTAGCAAATATTTTCAGTAAATCTTTACAGGGATTGTGAATTGATTATATTTGTAATAAACTTGATGCATATGATTTATATGCACCAGATTGAGGGGAAATGTTAGATATCTTAGATATCTTATCTTTTATCTTCTGGTGGTTACTCCATGGTGAAGAGGATGATGGTGGATGGCAGCTATAGTATTGAATATAGTAAAAACTAAGTATAGAATTAATCTCCACTGTGTAGAAAATACACATAGGGTACAATATTTATTATAGAAAATGATATCACTAGAATTGCTCAATAGAAAATTATCTATTCAGCCACTTTTAGACAAAATATTTGGGCTATCTAAAAGGTGTCATCATTTCACAAAAATATGCTCTTGATATTTTGGAAGAGAAAGACTTGACAAATTGCAAGCCCGTAAATAATCCTATGGCCTTAAATCAGAAGTTAATAAGACCAATTTCTTAGGGAGATATAGAAGGCTGGTGGGAAATCTCATTTATTTCACTATAACAAGACTTGATCTTTTTATCTTGTGCTAATTTAGTCAATTTATGCAGAATCCTCGCACTAATAGCGAAAATGTTATGATTTGCATTCTTTGATATGTAAAAGGGAACCTAGGACAGGATCAAACTTTAGGGTTCGTATTTTTGGAAAGTGTCTCACCTCTTTTTGTATCCTATATATATCCATCAATAAAAAGCAAAACAGTGTAAATTGAATACAGTGTGTTCTATCCATTTTATTTGTTCAAGTCCATATCACTCCAATAGTTCCATTTTATGTTCCCATGTGAGATCTATGCGACCATTGAGAAGTGATTGAAAGAAGTGAATTGTGTACCCGTCCATGGACAACCGAGCCAGACTCACCTTAACATATGGATAAGTTCCCCTGCACTAGTAAATACACTTCTACATGCACAATCCAACTGGCAAAGTCATCATTGTCAAGCATAGGCAACTCCACATTCTTGACTGTCTGAATTCCTCTAATGTCCCACCTTGTACCATTTGAATCCTCCTTGTTCTTACTAATTATGACGATTAACCTTTTCTAATTGTCCTCTACTTTGATCTGCATCACTTGTAGAATGAATTTGAGGCCTTCTACCTTTGTCTCAAGTGCTGCAACCTTGGCCTCCATCTTCTTGGGTGGCATTTGCTGATTTTGTCACCATAAAAATCACGTCTCTCCTTCTCTCAAGATTTGGTAGATCGGACCAAACGTTAGAGACCAAAACAAAGAACAATGAAACCGTGAAATTGGAAAATGATTTTTGTTTAATATTGAAACGTCAAATACAAAAGGAACAAAATCATACTGCCACAGACCTAGGCTCCCACAGAGCAGCTATTACCCTTTGTCCATAACAGAAATGTCGATTATTTTTCTCCCCCTTCCCCCTCTCCATAACACTCCTCATATAGCCTATATTTCACTTCATGCGTTTGTCAATTCCGTTACACCTACTACCACGTCAACCCTCATTTTTCCTTCTCTGCTCCTCCTAACATAGACCCTCCAAACCTTGGGCCTTCCCAAACAATCTAAGCCCTCCAGTCCTATTTACTTTCCAAGCAGCTTAACTTAAGGAGTCGTATCTTGAATCAATCAAAAAAGAGGTTTCAAATTGTCATAAAATTGGAAACAGTTAGTTCCAAAAGAAAATTAACTGAATTTTGGGAGTTAAAGGACCAAAAGTAAACCTTTTAAATTTAAAAGACAAAGACGAAATTTAATTAAAAAAAGGAAGCACAAATATATTTTAGACCTTTTTATCACAACATTGTTAATGAAAACTAGTATAGATTTAATCTTCAAGTAGAACTATCATATATAGAGAACAATCGGTAACAATATCAAAGATTTGCATTTCTTCTCTAATGTACAGGCCATACAGGCTAGAAAACAAAAGATGCTATGCTACCAAATAGTGTTAGCAAATAAACCTTTATGTGAATAAACTTATTCACTTGTATTTTTTATGTAAACAAAACATTACAATTTATAGACTTTATTTTGGCCTTTCATCTCCATGCCTTAAACTCTGTCATCAAGACACAATTATTACCTATTAACCAATACAATAAACCCAAAAAACTCCTAAACAAATTAACTACCCATAAAACAACTCATTAAATTTTCTTCCAGTTAAGTTTACCTAACAAATAGAAAGCTAAGCTTTGATCGAAATAAACAACCCTGAGCAATTAACAAGCAAGCATTATCTGATGGAAGATGTAAAATTCCACAAAACTCTAGCTCAGTCCCAATCTATTCCATTATGAACTACTGACTATAATTTACAACACTAGCAAGTGATAATCTTATACAAATACCAGGTTTAAGGTCACGATGAATGATCCCATGAGAGTGTAAGCATTCCATTGCTCGCGCAATATCCAGAGCAAATGCAACTGCCACACGCATATCCAAGCAGTTTGGCCGGATACCCCAAAGGTATTTGCGCAATGTTCCCCCTAACAGAAGTTCAGTTACAATAACCATAACTGGTTCTTTGCAGGCCCCAATAAACTGCCATCAGACAAATGTATACGTTATTGTGTGACTTATCTTTGCCCAGCTTAAAAATACATGCATACATACATATATACATATACATATACATACATATATATTCGAGCACCGATTAATGTTGTAACTATCTATCGCCAATCTCAATTAGTGTATACACAAGCACACTTCAGAAAAGAGAAAAGCTTTCATTCTGGGATGACCCACCTTAACTAGATTTTTGTGTTGAACTCTAGATAACATTGCAATTTCTCTGCCAAACCGAGCCTCTCTCCTAGAAATCTGTTCTGGGGTTTCACCCTTATTAATAATCTTAACAGCAACATTCTGATTTTTATATCTACAAAAATAAGAAAATCAAACAAGAAGACGGCACACAGTCATCCAATAATTCTCTATTCCGATCCAATAGTGGATGCAACATATGTATTTTTTTTCTAAACAAACAGATTATATAAAAAATGAATGCGAAATTGTGCATAAATCTAGTGCTATCCAAAACAGAACCAAATTAATTTTACAAAAAATAAACGTTGACTTACTTTCCTTCGTACACTTTGGCATGGGCACCTTCCCCAATTTTTGGCCCAACAAATAGTTGCTTGGGATCTATAAGCCACTTTGCATCCAGACTGAACTCCACAACTGAGTGAACCTCACTGCCAGATCCCATTCTACTTCCCCTAAAGATATTGAACTAACAAGTATAACAAGTAGCAGATTTACTCACAGTCAGCAAAAAGACCATGCCCTCTAAGCACTACAAGGAGCAGCTCATACACTTGTGCTACAACATATATTGACTTGTCGGTTGAACAAACCAAAAAGGCTCAACTGGGTACCCAAAAAGCACCATGTTCCAATTTTTTTCAGAAGCACTCACGAAGAAACCAACAAATCAGAATAAAAGGCCTTAGAAGCAATGAGTAGAGTAAAAAGGAAATAACACCTTTTACACACTTTGATTATGGAATGGAGTTGAAGGTTGAAAACCAAAGGTAGACACGAAAACTAATAACCCAGATGGAGATTTGGGACAAAAAAAAGGTTGGAAACTAAAGGTGGATGTTTTAGTGGGAAGAGATGAAAAGAAAGAAAGGATGATCACATTATTTTAATCTATAACGCGTGAGGCATTTCAGAGAGAGAGAGAGGTTCTGGTGGTAAAGTGAAGCCGCGGAAGGAATGGTGTCTGTGTCAGAAAACAGTGTCGCAAGTGGTGGTTGATTTTCTTTAGAATAAAAATGTGCAGGGAGATGGACTTGGAAGAAATCTAGATGCTATTGTGGGTATTTATAATATACAATAATAATAATAATAATAATAATAATAATAATAATAGATGCAAGACAAAAATATTAGCATTAATTAAATAAATCCATTAGAGGTACGGGGTATTTGAATAATTAATAATTGATTAATGGATGAAGTGAGTTAATGCTGATTATGGAGTGGACATTGTGGTCAGTGCAATTATTTTGTTAAGTTGGGCCGTTTAGTTCCAACAAGATTTACAAATGGGGAAGCTACAGTCATAATTAGTTAGGTAAATTGGGAGGTATCTCCTCATTATTGGAATGTTAATTACACCTCCTTAATTTCTAGTTGATTTTATCCCATCCTAACTGTCCTATTACCATTGTTTTTTCTTAAAAAGAATTAGTGATTTAAGAAAGAATCTCAGGTTTACTAGCTTAGCAAACCCGGATAAACGAAAGCTTTTCTCAACATTTATGCATTGGTTGTTTCTATAGATTTAAAAGCGTTTGTGGGAGAGTACGTGTGAGATGGATAAGAATTCAGATCCCTCAATATTGAAGAGATTTCCCTTCATTCACTGGACACCATCTGTAACGTTACTAATTTATTCTGGTTGTTATTTAAAATCACGCATCCCAGTGAAAATGTCCGTTACTTGCATTTAGATGGTTGGCTAGCTGATGAAGAAAATTTTTTAAAAAAGAAGAAGCTTATGTATAATAAAATAGTATAATTATATATATAGTAATATATATATATATATATATATATATATATTAATAATATTATTATTATTTATATTACAATTAATATTAATATATTTAATTTTCATTTTAAAACTAATATATTAAAATTTAACTATTTTTTAATTATAAATAACAACTTTAATATTATTTTTATATTTAAATTTATATTATCTTTATCTTTAAAGGTAAAATGGTAATCATATAATTTTATTCATTAAAATATTTTTTAATATATCATACTCATCACATCATACATAAATCTTGATAAATTTTTATTACAAATCTACTCATATCACACTATCTTTCTTTTAATCCAAACAACACCACAATTTCCTCTTGATCTTCTCAAATTTATTCATTCACCCTTCATCAAATCATCTTTTTAATCCAAACACACACTTCGTCGTCAAATTGGAAGGCCGAGCAAGTTTTATCCTAAACCTAATTTATTTTCTAAAATGTTTTGATTTGTTTTCATTTAATATAGCTATTACCGATTTTTTTTTATCGTATACACTAAACTCATAAGAAGATAAAATTGTTTTTCATTAGAATTTTATTTATCTCCTGCAAACAAAATAAATTCTCGCTAAAAAAATTAAAAAGCAATTTAGAATATTTCCCTTACTAGTTTGTAATAGAAAATATGGAAGCTTTTAATTAACTTCAATTAAATCTCATTATGTATCATTATCCTTAAACAAATTAATCAACCCTTATTTTTAAAATTTTATCCCAATAGTTTTTTTTTTCTTTTACGAATAATCCACTTTATAAGTGTTTATATATACTTCACTTTTAATTACATTAGCATATTGTTTATTATTATAATTAATTGATAATTTAAGGTGGATATAAATAATTTCAAATAATTATTGTATTATTTTAACTTTAATTTATGTTTTATCATAATATTTTGATTGTTATTGCATTCTTTTTCAAAAATTTCACTCTCTTGAACGTGATAACATGACTTAATCAAATATATACAAGGATGGTAATGGGACGGGACGAGGATGAGGATGAGTTTCACTATCTCATATCCATCTCTGTAGAAATAATTCATTTTCATCCCCATATACAAATCCAACGGGTATCAATCTTTTGTTCCATCCTCATCCCCACCGGATAATGGGTATAATGTAACACCAATTAAGTACACGAAATTAAAGGAAGCATCACAAGAAAGATAACATAAAAGCGTAGTCCGAGAGTTTTAAACTCAACTCCTTACAACCCATGACACACCACGATGCCCAAAAGAAAACTAGATAAAGAGTTTAACCAAAGGTACATAAATCTAAGGACGAACAAATACATGGGTCATAGCCCTAAAGAACTCATAAAGGAATTATAAACCAGTCCACGCGGACTATGCAGCGGAATCTCCACCCCCTGTTGTCCACGGGTGTTCCTCGCATCTGCTCACACCAACAAGTTGATGATCATCGCAAATAGAGTACCACACAGCAGATCACACAACAAAGAAAGTAGGGTAAGCTAGAGCACAAAAGATTTCATCCATCAAATCAGATATAAATTTCACAAAATCATACACCCAAATCAACCAAGCATGTTATGACTTTTCAGGCAATACACTACGACACGACTCGACTCATCCGGATACGTATAACCTGGTCGGATTCAGCGGATGCTTGCACTTGTGGTGGATACCTCTGTTCACCCCTGAGCTGCTCACCCCCGAGCTATGTGTTAAAAGTGTTACAATGAATCAATTTCCCTCACCACAAGGTTAGCCCTTAATGAATTTCAGGCCTCCTACTACTCTCACCACAGGAGTCAGTTCGCTCTAGGTGAGACTAACTGACTCCTTAGAGTGTCAGGATGCAACCTTACCTTGAATCCTTACCTAGTTATACAGATGGGACACCACCACGGACACCCACTAACAGGGGTCATGGAATTACGTCCTGACCACTGAAGCGCGACCCTGAAAGTCTCACCCAGAGACTCCAAGGAATTACGCACTGACATCGTCCAAACATAATCACACAGTTAATTAACATTCACCATGCATGTATACGTTCTTTATACCAACCTTTAAGACCAATGCCTTTCATGTTCTAGGTCCAACTCATTGCAACTCATCATAAACCATCCATGCATAAAGGATTTCCAACTCATCTCGTTATCATGCCTCTTTAATACCAACCATTTCATGCTCATTTCATGCCAAGGATTTATTCAACTTTGTCATTCATAATTCATACACCCTCTCACACATTCAAATATACCCCACATGCCATTATACAATAGCCCCATCAATTGCACACCAAGCACAAAAGAGTAGAGAAGTAAACACCCAACCAGCACGTACCCTCGCCAAAACTCGTCGCTCGGGCCAAGGGGTCTCGCTTAGGCGAGAAGGGCTCTCACTCAGGCGAGAAGGGCTTTCGCTTAGGCGAGTTCCCCTTCGCCTAGGCGAGAATTCGATAACGCTGGCAGAAGCAAACGCACTAGCTCGCTTAGGCGAGCTCACCTCGCCTGAGCGAGACAGTGTCTCGCTCAAAAATAGGGCCACCCGTTTGGGCGACAGCTCGCGTAAAAGGTCTGAGCGAACCTCCGCCAGACTCGCTTAGGCGAGTTCGACTCGCCTGGGCAAGATTACTAGTTCTCGCCCTGAACTCACCTGCAGCAGATGTATTTTCCAAACCCACCAATCATACAAGGTATCCCACGCACCACAAACAATGATTTATCCATACAAACATTCAGTAAGCTAAAAAACAGATAAAAAACAACTCAAACTCGAAACCCTAACTTCCCGTACCTAGAAGAAGGGTTAACAGAAGCCTTGGCGGCACGATAGCAAGCACTACAGCTCTAGGAGCGAGCTAATGAGTTGAAAACAGAGGGTAAACGGAACAAAGGGGCAGGTTATTACGAAACCCTAACTGTCAAATACGAAGAAGATCGATGGAAACCACACAATCCCAAAAAAAAGGCACTTATGTAGAGTAGGAACTGGTGTGAGTTAGCTCGAAGGAGACCTAGAGCAAAACCCTAGCAGAGCGTCCTGTGCGAGAGGAGTAAGGTGACAACTGATTTTTCTGAAAGAGTGAAAGTGGAACTGTTAGGGCAGACTAGGGTTCAGCTTTATACTTTGGGCCAACTCTTAGGCCCATCAGATTTTTGGGCAGCCCTTTTTGTTTAAGGTATAAGAATAATAGGGCCTTACATATAATCTCATACCCATACACGTATCTGTTTTCTTACTACTTCAATATTAATTTTTATAAAATAATAAAAAAATATGGTAAAGGAAATATAATATTATCAAATATTCAGTATAAGGAGGATGGTTGTTTCTTCGATAGCAAATACTTTGAAATAAATTATAATTGTTTAATTTTATATTAGAATACCATAGTTGATAAAATTTAAAAATATTTTTAAAAAAATATAAAAGAAAAACAAATATTCAAATTAAAATATATTTTAAATGTTTGTTTACTTCAATTTTTTAAATTCTAATGAATCTTTTTTTTTTATACACTAATAAAAGTTATAATACATGACTTCATCAAAATGACACAAAGAACAAATAATAAACATAATAATAAAATTTTAACATAGATCTTGTATTTTTGAACTCCAATATATGTTGGATGGTGATTAAAAAATATTCATGGCAATTACATTAAATTTGTATACTCTAGTAAATAAAATTTATTTATATAATTATAGAGAAAAATTATAGTATGAGTAATAATGAGTTAGAAAATAAAAAATAATTAGAAAAACTATATCGAAATAGTATTCTACAGGATGAAAATAAACAAAAAATTAAAAAATTAAAAAAATTAACAAATGTGTGTCTTAGAAACAATTTGAGAGACTATTGAAAGAAATCGTACAAAGGAAAATAAATGTATATAATTAAGGGTGTGATAAGATGAAAAATACCTTAGAGATCTATGAAAACTTTTCAAATATCAACATATATACTCAATGATTAAGAAATAACAAAAATTGTTTTAGCAAAACAAAAGAGTTCTTTAAATGAAACAAAAATTAATAAGTAAAGAATTTTTTTTATATTACCTAGTAAATAAAAGGTTTATGTTATTAAACACTTAAATTGAGAGTATTAAACATTCTCATGTGAAAGAAAAATATACAATAAATAAAAATATTAAAAAATAATAGAAATATTCAAATGTGAGACATAAAAAAAATTTTAATTGACATACATCATTTTAACATAATTACATAAAGGTTATGATAAGATAAAAAATATAGTAGAGATGCGAATGAGAATGAGTTTCATGACAAACCAAATAATTAGAAGAAATAAAAAATAGAAAGTATATATATAGGATTACTTAATTAATTATGAATATTTTAATAATTTAAACGAAGATAGAGATATGGCGGGGATGGGTATTATAGCGGACATATTTTAATAATTTAAACGAAGATACCTAGGGATGTCAACGGGGTGGGTAGGGTACAGGTAGTAGCTCCCCTGTACCCTACCCGATGGATAAATATCAGCCCCGTACCCGTACCCATATCCGTCGGGTATCTGTTATGCGGGTACCCGCCTATTTTTTCATATTCGCTGGTATCCACGAGTACCCGCGGGTATTTAAAAAAATATTTTAAAAAATAAATATTTAATCATAAATTCAAATAAAATAAAATAAAATACATCATTGTCATAAATTTTAAATAAAGTTCAAATAAAGTTCATACAAGTCCAAATAATTATAAAAATAAATATAAAATGACGTTCAACATAATAGAAATTCTTTAATTAGTGCTTGGATCAACAAGCCCACTTCCTTCGATTGATTCCTGAAAAATAAACAAATAAAAAATCACTAACAATTTATATTGTAGTTTATTTTTGAATGAAATATTAAAGAAATTACTAACTTCATCAATGTCCACATCTTGCAACATTGTATAAAGTTTCATGTTGTCCAATTTTAATCTAGAAGAGTCTGAAAACATAAGAAGTTCATTAAAAATTTCTAACAATCACTTAATTAAAATATCTAAGAAAAAGTGTTAATTTCATTACCTTCCATGTTAGTCCATAACCAGTCTTGGAGACACATCAATGCCTTCACAGTATTTGGAAGTAATCTACTGCGATGTGGGGTAAGAATCCGACCTCCATTACTGAATGAAGACTCAAAAGCAACAGTTGAGATAGGGATTGCTAGAATGTCTCTCGCCAGCATTTGCAAGGTTGCGTATTTTAACCTATTACTTTTCCACCACACTAAGATATCAAATTGTGCATCTAAATCAGGAAGTATTGCCTCTTCTAAATAACAATCTAATTCTGACTTGGAATTTGGTGTGTCACTTCTCTTTGCAATCTTATGTTTTGCAAAATTTGACCTCCAATTTTCTTTTCTTCCAAGAATACCTACATCCACTACATTTAGGTTTGAACTTTGAGATGAAGCAGCCAATTCTTTACCCTTGACTTTAATGGCATACTCTTTTACCAAATCTTGACAAATAGATTTTACCTCTCTCAATTTCATAATGAGAATTTTCTCCATAAATTTGAGGAAAAAAATAATCTAACAAGTCAATTTTGTACCTAGGATCTAATACAATTCCTATAGCCATCACCCCATTGATCACACCCTAATACTTATCAAATTTAGTAATCATGGTTGCAGCCATTCCATGAATAATTGAATTAGGACAAGAAAGCCATTCAATCAAATCCAACTTAATTTCACATATTTTTGGGAAAACGACATTCACAGTTGGATACAAAGTACCAGAGAATAAAAGTGTCACATCATAAAATAATTCCAACCTTTGACAAATCTCATTTGTCATCATCCAATCATGTTCACTAGGTAAAGCTTTGTATTGATTATCTCGCTGTGACAATCTATGAAACACATCTTTGTATTGTGTAGCAACTTGAAGCATTAAAAATGTAGAATTCAACCTAGTCTTGCAATCAAGAACTATTTTTTTCTTAAATGGAATGTTCACTTGACCACATGTCTCTATAAATTTCTCCTCTCTTTTAGGTGTTGTTGTCCAAAAATGACACTTTCTCTAATCTTTTCAATAACATCAGAGATTATACATCAACCATCTTTAACAATCAGATTTAAAACATGCGCACAACAACACATGTGAAATAATTGGCCACCTAAAATAAGTTGTAACTAATTAGTTAGAGATTATACACAACATAGATATTATAGCTAAGTTGTAGCTAATTAGTTAGGGATTAAACACAACATAATATGGTAGCTAAATTGAAGCTAATTAGTTAGAGATTAGACACAACATAATATAGTAGCTAAATTGTAGCTAATTAGTTAGAGATTAGATATAACATAATATGATAACTAAGTTGAAGCTAATTAATTATGATTTTAACTATAAAATGATTTTATTGCTAATCCAAAACTAATAAATAGAATTTCTAATTAAAAATAATAATATACATTATTCTATAAAAAATGAATTTATTAAAGATTTTAAAAAACTATCAATATATTAAAAAATCATCAAAAATATATTTTATTATTATATAAATTAATCCCTTATTTGTAAATTATTTTTATTATATATATTTTCTTAAAATAATAACTACCATTTAAATAACACAATATTTTTTCCATTTAAATATTATTACAAAAGGTATTAAAACAATTTATATTAATTATATTGAAAATGAAATGATTAGTTATTATTTTGATAACTATTTATTATCTTTGACGCTATTTTTTTATATTTTATATTAATTTATTGGAATAAAAGAATTATTAAATTAATAATTAATTTATATTGTCACATATTATATATTATTATATTTATGGTACATTTTGTTTTATTTTTTAAAAATTTTTAAATATGAAATAAATTATTTATGATATATTATAAATAAAAATAAATTGTATGTATGTATTTTATTTATAAAATATGAATATTTAATTTAATTTAATTAAGCACTTCAAATTCATTTAATATTTAAATATTAAAATTTAAAGAATTAATTATTTTAAAAATAATCATTAATATCAGTATATAATAATAATTATTATATATATATATATATATATAATATAAATACTATAAATAAATGGAAATGATACAAAATATAAAATTAAAGTCAACCAATTAAAAACAAAACTTATAACCTAATCCTTTTCGTATGAAATTTTAAAAACGAATTAAAAACATAAAACATAAAAGTTAAAACTTAATTCTATTCATATAAAACTTCAGAGTTGTCTGTGGGAGACATTATGTCACTGTTCGAACAAAACCCTTTACTTCTAGATCACTTTGCTTTTGGTTGAATAGTCAGAGGCTCGCAGACATCGGAAGTTCGCACCGAAGGCATCAAAGGTAGAGATGGCAAATAAACCCGTGCCCGTGGGTATCACCCGAACCCGTCCCCGTTTTGACGGGGAATCCCCGCTTTGACTGGGTATGGGTATGGGTATGGGTAATACCCGAAATTTTCAACTGGGGATGGGGATGGGGATGGGGATATATATATACCCGCCCAAATACCCGTCCCCGCTTAAATTACTAAATTATTTATAATTTATTAAATAATCTAAAAAATATATATAAATAAATAATATATTTACACATAA
>Ga0214545_1005511_pt1 | contig 22794 bp, 15 predicted proteins | sample CNSS4metaG_FD_160064 | JGI IMG/M metagenome (GOLD analysis project Ga0214545, IMG submission 160064) | Root nodule microbial communities from cowpea collected in UCLA plant growth center, Los Angeles, California, USA - CNSS4 | ecosystem: Host-associated > Plants > Roots > Nodule | place: USA...
ATAAAGACCCATAAACCCATGGCCTTAAGGTTTTGGGTTGAGAGTGGTGTCAATGTCTTATGTGGTTGGGCTCAGATCTCATTGGTGTTGTTCTCCCCAGTGAAACCCCCCTCTGTAGAACCTGACATTGACCACGAGTACCTCTCGCATTTGCTCCCATCAATAAATTGATGATCATCGCAAAGGTAGAAGAACAACATACAAGGCAATCAAACAAGCAAAGGGTAAGCTAGAGCCAAAAAGATTTCATCATGCAATCAGATATACTTTCACAGTCCAATATACACAGATCATCCAAGCATGTTATGACCTTCAAATCAATACACTAAGACTCGACTCGACTCATCCGGATACATATAACCTGGTTGGATTCAGCGGAGGCTTGCACTTGTGGTGATACCTCTGCTCACCCCCGAGCTGCTCACCCTCGAGCTATGTGTTACAAGTGTTACAATGAATCAATTCCCTCATATACAAGGTTAGCCCTTGATGGGTTTCAGGCCTCCTGCTACTCTCACCACAGGAGTCAGTCCGCTCTAAGTGAGACTAACTGACTCCTTAGAGTGTCAGGATGCAATCCTTACCTTGAATCCTTACCAAGTTATATAGATGGGGCACCACCATGGACACTCACTAATAAGGGCCATGTAATTACATCCCGACCACTGAAGCACGACTAGGAAGTCTCACCTAAAGACTCATGGATTTACGTACTAACAATATACCAATCACATTCCAAACAAACAAATAATATTGATCATGAATTTAACACCTCACGCCATCCTTTGTAACCCATCCTCATTCATATTCCATGTTGATTTCATACCATCCCATTCTTCTCAATTCGGGGATATAGAACTTCACCTTATACCAATACCATGCCATCAATGTAACATTATTGTTCATACTGAATTCATGACCACATATATAACCAACCATTTCATTGAAATCACATGCCAAAATTTATCCAAGTTCATCATTCACAATCCATGAATCACATCACTCATGCAAATTCATTCATCTCATACTTTATAAATGCATACCAAGACATACATATATCATAAAATAGTATTCATCTCAAATAAATGAGTGTCGACGTTTAAGTACTTGCAATTCCATACAATCAAGCACAACTCACAACCATAATTCTTACACCAAAATTCCCAAGAAAATTTATTATCATGAAACCAAAATCATTGTAGTAATGTGTGACACATTTCTCAAGCTACAGACATCTAATCGCCGATCCAACCGGTCAAACCATAAAATAGCATGTTATGAACCACATGTCAAAATTTGAGCTCAATCCAACGGTTAATGAGTCGGGAAAGTCAATTTTATTAAAATTGCGCATATAAGAAAAATACACAGTCGCCCAACGAGCCAAGGAACTCGCCCAGCGACTGTGCGACGCATCAGAATACAAGAAATGACGTCAAACATCACAGTTTCATTAATATTTGAACCCCTAACTCATAAATATACCAAAACTAACGTTTTCCAATCATTTCAGCATAAAACAGAAACGAAAACAAACCACATGTTTCAAAAATGCGAAAAAGAACCTAGCTTCCCTTATCTGGAAAAGGGCTAATATTGGACTTCGACTCTTAAGCCAACGAAACCAGTAGCTCCAAAGACAAATCTATGAACTAAAACAGTGGCACGACAAAGGAGATTGGATTCACACAGTGAGTCCCGACATAAACCACGAAAACAACTTAGAAAGGCTAGGTTCGAGAACTAAGTTACGTGAACGGGAGACGGAGGTTGAGCTCACTTGAACTTGGGTAGATCTCTAAACCCTAGCAGAGGTTCTGTGGAGAGAAAATGGGTGAGTTAGGACACTGATTTTTCAGAATGACTTGCAATTGAGGGACCTTGGTTGCTTTAGGGGCCTTGGCACCCTATGGGCCAGCCCTTTAGGCCCAACAGTGTGGCAGCCCTTAACATTAGGACACTTAATAAAAGTGGGTCGTACAAAAAGATTGATTCTATTAGTGTTAACTTTGCTTGTGTCGCTATAGCTTTAGTGGCGGATCTTCACAAAAAAATTTTTAGGGATCAAAATAATTTACTTAAAATTTATATGTTTAATTATTTTTATTAATTTAACAAAAATATATAATTGAGTATTGAATTTCTCCTTAGAAAAATGACTCCTCTAATTCTTCAAATCTTAAGAAACGATTTAATCCAACCCTTGGATCTTAGTATCATGTTTGAAAATATGTAAAGAAGATAAATAAGTAAATCTATCTTGTTTCCATCTTCATCGATATCTTCCCTTCTCTCACTTAAAAAAAGGAATCTATTATTTTACTTTTGATCAATATATTTATTTAAAAAAAATTAAGACTAAAAATAATTTATCAAAATTTAATCAAAAATTGAAAGACATAACTATTAAAAAAATTATATGATAATCAAGCAAAAATTAAAAAATGGTTATGAAAAAACATATATTATATAACTTTTCCTTCTATATTCATAAAAATATAAATATACAAAAACTTATGAGATGAAAAGAAATTAACTATTAAACTAATATATCAGTATCAAGAGATAACGGAGAATTACCTTTTTATCTTACAAAATGAAGCACAACACATGAAAGATGAGAACATAAAAAATGAATTTGTATTTAATTTCTTTTCTAAAAATAAAAAACAAAAGAAAACATGAAAAAGTGAAAGGTGACCAGAATATATGAGAGACTTAAAATGAATATAAAAAATATTTTAATAAATTGTTTTCTTTTTTTCTATGTTTAATTTTATATTTTATTATTTATTAGCATTAAATATTATATTTTATAAAATAATAAAAGTCTATCTAATTTAATTTTCATATTAATATAATATTATATATATATATATATGTATATATTTTTTAATTTTAAAATAATATATTTTTAAAAATAGTTAAAAAATTTGGAATACACTTTTTAAAAAAATTTAAAAATTTTGGGAGGTCATGGCCGCTAAACACACATTAAAATCCACCACTTCGTAGCTTACATTAATAACAGTAACAAAAAATATTTTTACTATTTAAAAAAATAAAAATAATTTTCTACTTTTTAATTTATTTTTCAAAAATATTTTTTCTTTCATATTATTTTAACGTCCGTTTAACCGATTTTAGTATTTCATATTTATTTTAAAAATTAATTTGATTTTTTATATGGGAGTCCTCATATGTTTCGTTCATAAAGTATGGTTGTCCCTTCCACCAAATAGCTCAGATAATCTAAATAGTAATTCTTGTGTTCTATAACTTTTCTCTAATAACTATCTCTCAAGTAAGTGATAATTTCTATAGAAAAATATTCTACAATTTAAAAATTCCTACAAATTCAACATTGTAGTTATGATTATAGGAAACTCCCTAGATGAATCCAGTTTCTATTATCTAGGTTTCCTTATTAAAACCATTGGGACAAATTCAACAAATTAACCTACCTCAATTTAATGTCACAACTCAACTCATCTTGTGCCAGTCATAATCTGTGAAAGGACCACAAAATTTCAGCTCTCAAACAAACCATTACTTTACCATTACTGGATCCTCGAAATATAATAATAGACATTAAATTTAAACTTAAATATTAATTTGGTCTACCTTTTATTGAGTTTATTTAATTTAGTATTTTTTTAAAAATTTTTGTCAAATTATTCAATTTCATCAATTTTTTAACATCTTCTAAATAATTAATGAACGATGTCTATTATGTGTTAAAGATTTTTCTGCTTTTTTATTTTTCTAATTTTAAAAAAATTGTCTAAGTGTCAAAGCCAACCTCGTGTCAAGTGTCAGAGTCAATTTCAATTTGCTTCCTATATTTATTATTTTTGTTCAATACTTCATATTTGTTTTAAATGAAGCAATTTTGTTCTTTTCTCAAAATGAGACCAAATTTAATTTTTATATAAATATTATACTATTTTTATTAAATATTTTTAATTCAGGATTACAAATGGTTTAAAATTAAAATGAAAATTTTAAAAGTGAGAACTAATACCACTTATTCAAAATTGTAAGAAGTTAAAAATTAGTCCCCACTTTTTAACCTCTTAAAAATTTTAAAAATCATGTTTTTAACCTCTTAAATTTTAAACCAATGGTATTACTCTCCACTTAATTTTTTTTTTTCTAATTTTAAACCAATTCCAGCCCTAAATTAAAAATATTTTATAAAGATATAAATTTTAATAAAAATATCGGTATAATATTTATATAAAATGAAATTTGGTTTAAATTTAGGAAAAGATAAAATTGTTCTAGTTAAGAAGAATAGATCTAAATTAAAAAAAAAATAACGAATATAGGAACCAAATTTAATTTAAAACATTGACCTTGATATGCCGTACTAACCTTACAACATGGCACGATACTGACTTGACACTAGGGATGTCAAAAATATTCGTACCCGTGGATATCCGCGGATAAAACCCGCAATGGATAGGAAATGGATACTAAAAATGGATACCCGCTACCCACGGGTACGGATAATTTTGATACCCGCATGTTAACGAGGCGGGTACGGGTATCATAGTATCCGTACCTGTGGATAACTGTACTCGCTAAAATTTAATTCACACAAATATCCTTATATATATATATATATATATATATTAGTAAAAAATATTCTGATCTAATATTTTCTAAGCTGCACATTTTATCTTTTTTTTGTCTCCATTCTTTCGGCTTCAAATATTGGTACGTTGTCTTCTTCCAATACATCCCTTGACATTCTTCTATTTCGCTTCTTTGAAATTGGGCATATACATCAAATCCTATATAGACAATGACGTTTATGGTATGCTTGTTGTCAAATGATGGAATCAAAATAAGAATACTTGACACGTGGCATTTGGGGGTTTATTATTTGATTATTTTTCAGAAATCAATCGGAGAGAGTGGACTTGTTGATCAAAACACTAATTAAATAATTTCCATTGTGTTGAACCGTCATTTTATATTTATTTTTATAATTATTTGGACTTGTATGGACTTGAGTTTGTTTGAACTTTATTTATAATTTATGACAGTGATGTATTTTATTTTATTTTATTTGAATTTATGATTAAATATTTATTTTTTAAATAATTTTGTAAATACTCGCGGGTACCCGTGGATATGAAAAAAATAGACGGGTATCCACATAATGGATACCCGACGGATATGGGTATGGGTACGAGGCGAATATTTATCCAGCGGGTAGGGTACGGGGGAGCTACTACCCGTACTCTACCCGCCCCGTTGACATCCCTACTTGACACACCAACATTTTCTTTTTAAATTAAAACAAAAAGTCACAAATCTAACATGTGACAAATACTATTTCTGTTAATTATTTAAACTGCGTTGACAAAAAAAATTAAATAAAATTAACGAAAATTGTGATTAAATTAAAAAAATATTAAAATGAAATTGAAAAACTCAACCAAATTAGAGATCAAATTAATATTTGAACTTTAAATATGTGAGAAGAAAAGTACATATTCATAACAATGTTTTAGAATGCTGACTTGTAATTTTTGTTTTAATGTATCATGAAATAGATATGCCAAAAATGTATATCACGCCAAACTCTTAATAAACATAATCCGGCACCATACAAGGCCTAGTAATCTATGGCAAAGCAATAACTAAAATGGCCCAAATGTATGAATTATGTAGTAGGATTTTGGATCCTTTGCTTTTAAGGGTGACTATGTTTCATTTAAGCACTAAAATATATTTATCAATTTTGTAATTTTATGATTATAAGTGAAAAATAACTAAATTGTATAAATAATTTGAGAAAGAAGGTAATAGATAAAATGTTTTAGTTATCAATTGAGAGAGAAATTTCTTTTGTTAAAGTTTGTTCTTAAATCATTAGATTTCATTAATAATTTTTTTAATTTTTATGATAATTTTAAAGATTTATCAACCGTATAATTACTTGTGGTGTCCAACTTTATGTGTTTTTTCTTTTCATTTATTAGAAAAAAATTTATATTTCCTGCCAATTTTGTTTTGAAATTTTTTTTATAAAAAATACTTACAAATTTTGTTATGAAAAAAAAATTGTAAGAAATTGCTATTAATATTTTTGCAAAATATTTTGTATAAAACACTTTTCGCAACAAATTTGGTTAGAAATACTTGCAAATTTTATAATTTTGTAGGAAATAATTATTCACGAAAAAATTACCTACAAATTAAGTCTTTTCTTGCAAATCTTTTCAAAAAATTTAAAAAAAAAAATTTCATATAATGAGAATTTTTAGTCATGATTTACAATTATATATATTAGAATCTCTTCCCCGTTCAACAATTTTAGAGTTATAATCATGATAATCTTGCAAATTATATAATTTTTTTTTATCAAGTTATTTTTATTTTATCATGGATGAAGTTTTACAAAATATTTTCAATGCTTTAGATGTCAAAATTATACGTCAAATCTTAATTTCACATCAATTATGTTCATATTGTGTTTATATCTTATTTTATATAAGTCCAAAATTAATATAGGTTATACTTAGAGAAATAAGTTTAATTTTGTTAGACTAAGAGGGGTCGAATTATTTTTATTTTTTTTTTCGAAATAAAAGTTCTTTCTTTAAATTTTTTTCAATTTAATGTAAATGGAGATATAAATTAAGAGAAAGAGCACACAAGAATTAATCTTGATGGCAAAAGTCAGAACTTCTGAGTGGTGGTGGATCAAAGTAATCTCAGAATCTACAAGAACCACGTGTACTGCACACACGTGTAGGTTGAAAGAGTCAAAACTTCTTTGTGGTTGTGGATCGAGCCTTCATGATGCCGTGCTCCAAAAATGTGTATCCCCTTCGCAACAATACGGGGTGCATCATTCAACTATTCTATCGTTCTTAGGTTGCTAGTCTTTCTTCATTCATCCAATACAAATAAAAAAGTGAGACAACAAAATTTTGTTGCACAACAAACATATGAAACCTTAACTAATTTAATATACAAGTAGGTTAATAATAATATTAAGTAATATGAAGTTCACATAATAAATGGTTGAGGTTTTTATCCATATCGTCAACCTCATCCTAACTCCAAAATAACCGATAAACATAGGACAATTTAGGATTGGATCCATACTGGAATGAGAATATATGTCATTCACTACAAGAAATTCTCATATTACATAGAATTTTTCTTATAAATTTGTTATAAAAATTTGTAAGAAAAGAATTTTTTCTGTCATTTTTTCTAAGAATTTAATTAGTAGGTAATTCTTTCGTGGGTAATTATTTCCTACAAAATTATAAAATTTGCAAGTATTTTCTAAAAAATTTCTTGCGAAAATTGTTTTATACAAAATATTTTGCAGAAGAAATTGGTAGCAATTTCTTACAATTTTTTTTTTCACAACAAAATTTGTAAGTATTTCCTACGAAAAAATTTTCAAAAGAAAATTGACAAGAAATATGAGTTTTTTTAGTAGTGCCTACATCATCTTCTTAGTAATTCGTCTCACAATTAACAAAGATAGGTGGGTGACAAATCTACAAGGTTCACTCTTATCACGATCCGGTCTACTAAAAAATACCAATAATTATAGACAATCAAGCCATTATATCTAGATATTGGTCATGATATAGCTTTGCATGTTACTAAAAACATGATTAAGGCTCAAAGAAGACAATCTCTCAAAAAAGTCACATATGTACATATGCTTAAAGTGATTTTTTTCGCTTTACATAATTTGTTTAAACCTTTGGCTGATGCTATCAGCTGCAACTTATGAAAAGTTTCACAAAAATAATCAGACCAAGTAGATAATAGATGAATGATTCAACCTGAAAAATAATCATCATGGGAAAAGGACGTGATCATATATATTGCTTTGGAAAAAACGGCACAAATGGGTGCAACTACTACAAATTCTAAAAGAAGTGTAAAAATCTGTGTTCTCTTCATCTCTATAGGTCCGTAAAGCCTGTTTTGGACAAGCTTCTCCACAAGGATAAGTAGGATAGAAAAAAAAAAGAAAAAAGGAAACGAGTTTTTCTAAGAGTTAAAAGTAACTTTTGCTTAAGCTAATTTGTAGAAGCTCTCGTATAGTTTCCCTAAATTTTTATTTTATAATGCATAAGCTAATTTTAGCTTTTAGAGAATCTCGTGTTCTTTTTTTTCTTCTATTTTTTCTCTCTTAGCAAGCAATCAACAAACTTTTATGCATAGTCAAAATTGTCCTAGTCCATTTGTAAAATGACTAAAAAAAAATACTGATAAACAAATCAAACGCATTATCTAAAGTTCAGTCAAGTTTTTCACTACCAAAATATGTATGACATCTATTGGTCCCTCTCCTTCATATAGTACATAAATAAAGAAATATAAGAGAAGCAATTTATTAAGAGCTAGATGATTTTTATTTTTTCAAACACATCAGATGTGCCTCATTTTGTTAGATTGAACATTAATAATTACTCGATAGAAATAAGATAAAATGGGAAACATGTTTGGCATACCATATGCAAAATAACCATGGTAAGAAAGTATCATTAGAATAGATTTGACATACAATATCACCTTATATATTTCGGTTGTAGCTGAACCGAAACATATAAGGAAACAATGGTATTTTTGCAAATTTCTCAAACTTATATGCTTCAGTTGTCTATATATCCGAAGCAGAAAAGAGTTTATGCCTCAGTTGACTGAGACCCAAAACCTATAACCCTTTTTCTGCTTCGATTTTTGAGGTCTCCAATCCAAAAAAACTTGCATAGTATTTCAAATTTGCCACTGACAGCTTGACTTTTGGCCTCGATTATGAATTAAACTGAGGCAAAATATCTTTTTGGCACCGATTATTAATACAACTGAGGCCATATAGTTTAATTAGGGCATAAATTCACGAATTGCAGATCAGGACCTTGGCTAGCGCATTATGGTTATTTTATCGCTTATAATTTTTTTTGCTACATTGGAGAAACTCTAGAAACCCTAGCATGAAACCAGACATGAAACCACAAGTTAATGCCTTTAATGATCATTTTCGTTTTTGGTAATCAATGGACTTAATTATTAGGTTAGGAATTGGTTATAGAGAGGGAGAGTGTGGTTTGTGAGTGCCAATTCGTGGGGACTGCTAGATAGGTTTTTCAAAGCATGAAAATATGATCAAAGGAGATTGTGCAAAGGCTAGGAAGGGTCTTGAAGTTAAAGCAACGTTTGGTGCAAGAAGGAATTCTTAGAATGCTTTGAAACGGGATTTCCAGGTTAGGGGAGCTGCCATATTTGTTATGTTAAATTGTATGATTTTACGTGGTATGTGTATGATTGGGTGACCATTTCTGGGTTTTGAGATGAATCGCCTGGCGGCAAGAGTGATTCCGCCAGGCGACGCGAACCCTTGTATTCTTGTTCAACGATTCTTTTTTGGTTTTTGTGATGGTTGGATATTGAGCAAGGTTCCTATGCATGATTTGAATGTATAAACTTACGAAATCGATGATTATCACTATGTTCATATGAATTCGGGTTATTGATTGGGAAGCATCAAAGTAAAAGGGGGTCGTATTGGGATTGGGGTCGAATTGTTAATCTGATTCTTGGAATATAATGATGACGAAGTTGAGATTTATGGGATTATTGAATGAATATGCATGAAGGAAATCAGTTTGTCTATGATTTTATGCGTGGGATTGATTGGAATCAGAAATTGAGGGTTTAGGGTTTTTCAGAGGTATGGAAAAAAAAATCTAGGTCTTAGCCTAGAACGTGATGAGACGCCTAGCGGCCAGTATGCGTCGCCAGGCGATAAACGTGGCAGTAAGGACAATTTGCAGTCCTTGGTGGTTTGGGTGTGTTTTGGGTCCCATCGGGGCTTGTTCTGATCATGCAATGGGGTAGTGATAAAAACTAGATAAATGGTGGCATTGTGATTATAATGAATGGAATAAAATGGTATTACTAAACTTGGTGAAGTATACGAAATCATGTACTAAGTGTTGATACAAACTAAAGTTTGATATAATAAATTGGTAAAAAGAGGTGTTACTATAGGTAATAGTCAAGACAAGTGTAAGCTTTGTATGAATAAATGAGAATGTGGCGGCTATCTGGTAATGTATAATAACATGTGGTTTTTGGTTTCACTTAAGGTTGGCATGAGGATGAATGAATGTTCATATGTGAAATTATATTATTGAACTATATAATATGCTTGATTGTAATTCTGAGTTAAGTTGTCAATCATAGACTTGTAACATAGTAAAATGGATTTATGTATGGGCTATTTGAGGTATATGAAATTGTTTCGGGATGCTAAACCAATAGCTGGCACGTTACTGGTATAGCGCTTGACGATATGGGGAAGGCCACCAAGTGATTGGAGAATCAGGGAATTCCCTAGATTGCGTGGCGCCTAGTAGTGAGGTGTGACCTGCTAGGTGATAGCCACTAAGGTAGTGGCTCTAGATTTTCTGGCGCCTGGCGGCGAGGGGGCTTCGCTAGGCAGTATGCGCTGACTTGTCGCCTGGTGGCGCTTAGGCAACGCTAGACAATAGCGTAGAGATAACATGTTCTTTTTAACTGTTATTTATATGTTGTGATTTGGGACTTGGACCAAGAGATGCTTGTTTGTGTCATAAGTGGGTAGGTTCATGACTAGTGGTGAACACGTGATAATATGAGCAAGGAGGTTCATAATATGATGCTTTCATGTGAGGATACGACCGGGGAGGTTCGTATGTTCCGTGCTCACACTTGAGGGCTGCTACGAGCGGAGAGGTTTGTAGTTGTTGAATCACGTGCATTGGACTACGGGCGGGGAGGTCTGTAAAGTTGGACTACGAGCAAGGAGGTTTGTAAAGGCAGGACCACGAGCGGGTAGGTTCGTGAAAACATGTATATCCTAGGTCCATTGTCAAGTAATTGCTTAGGTAACTTGGATGTGTGCGGTCTACGAGGCTTTGGGTGAAAACTTAAAGATGAACTTTGTTGTAGCATTCCTTGAGTTATGAGTCGAAATGGTATCCCTTGAGTTGTGGCTCGGGATATTGGCTAAACACGTGGCATTCCTTGAGTTGTGGCTGAGATTGACGAGTGTTACCGATGTGAGTGTGCCAGTTGTGGCTTTTACGGATGGGTTCAAGAAGATTGCCCTTATCGGCGTTAATTGGTGAGTTTGGTATTCTTTGGACAATTATGAACTATGGTTCGTATTGGGAACTCCACCTAGTGTTACAGAATACGGTCCGTAATAGGTTCCCGCACGTGTTCTACAAGTTATGTCTTGTAGGTAGAGGAAGCAAAGGGTATCTTGAGGTTATCATCTAAAGTCGAAGAACACGGGTAACATGGTGGTGGCCATGTGGTATGGAATCAAAGGATAAAATTCCTTTGGTGTGTCTGTGTTTATATATTTGAATATGTATGTATGGATATATATATATATATATATATATATATATATATATATATATATATATATTGTTAGCTCACCCTATCTGCTTATGAATGGCGATGATCGTATAATGCGTTACACGGGAGCATATGATGTTACATGTGGTGCTGGTGAGACATATCATCGAAAAAAGGGTTAGCAGGGAAAAACTTTTACTGGAGTTTTATCATTATTGTTTTTATAAACTTTGTAAACAGTGTTTTACTGATTTATGAATTTGGATATTGTATTGAAGTTTTATAAATTATGGATCTTTGGATAATTTTTGATGTATTAAATGTTTTAAAATTTCCTGCGTTTTAGGAAATGAAGTATAATAAATGAGATTTTTATCATATTTCTTAATTTTATTATTTAAATTATTAACATCCGACCAAGATGTTACACATCTCTTCTTCCTTCTTTTATTACTTCATTAGCTACTATCACATTATCCAACAAACCCCTCCCTTCAATGAATGCCGATTGTGATTTATCAATTATCTTAGGTAGAATATGTTTTAGTCTATTAGATAAGGCTTTAGAGATAATTTTATACATGCACCCTATTAAAGAGATTGGTATATATTCATGCAGGCTTCCAGTATTGTCCACCTTAGGTATTAAAGTTATGAAAGAAGCATTGTGTAACATCCCGACCGGATATTACGGATTTAAATAATAAAATAAAGAAATAAATAATAAAACTTCATTTATTATAACTTATGTTCCCAAATAGCGAGAAAATTAAAATCCGTATAGTAGTAATAAATCATCTCAAAACCTCTACTATAACTGAAACATAAAATCCATAACAAAGACCAAGTTTAATAATATAAAATATTACAATTGTTCCAAAACATAATAAAACTCTGATAAAAAATCTTCTCCTAATACTAGCCCCGCTCCGTCTCTAGGCCTCCCCAGATCCACCTGCAATATCATCTGCTCCCGTGTACCGCATACACGATCATCGTCAAACACAAGCAGGTAGGGTGAGCTAACAAATTTCACATATATATAAATATTGCACAATTATATATATCACACTTTCACACCAAAGGAATCTATTCCTTTGATCCCATACCACATGGCCACTACCATAATAACTGTGTTCTACGTCTTATAGCGATTTCCTCAAGATGTCTTGTTGCCATACCTATCGACCACGAACGATAGAGCACGTGTGGGAAACCATGCTACAGATCGTACACCATAATGCTAGGTGGAGTTCCCATATACTAACATAGTTCGTAACGTCCCAAGACTACCAAACTCATCAGCTAATTACTGAAGAGGGCAATCCATCTGGACCTATCCGTACTGGCCACAACCAGGACACTCACACCGGCAACGTTCGCCAACCCGAGCCACAACTCAAGAGTTCCTCGTGTTCATCCGCTATCCCTAACCACAACTCAAGGGACGTCATTTCGGGCCACAACCCAGAGAATGTCACGTGCTTAACCCCTATCCCGAGCCACAACTCAAGGGATACTTTCCAAGCCACAACTCAAGGAACACCAACAAGCCAACCTTTAAGGCATCACTAAAGCTTTGTAGATCACGCACATCAAGAATCAAGAACACCAATACTGATGTAGTAAAAATCACCTGACGGGGGACACGTACCACCAAGCACTGTGCGCTTCCAGACCGCTTGGAGGGTATGATGGGTTGAACCTTTGTTCACATTAAATATTTAAATTTTGAGAATTTAACATTATTTTCGCGCTTAAGAAATGATATTAGTTGCATCATATTTGGTTGGATAATCTTAAGTTAAATAACACAACTAGAATTTAATTTAGGTCCTTAAGATTGTAAATAGAGAATATTTTAAGTCATAAAATAAGTCCCAAAATAAGAATTTTGGAGAGGAATAGTTCAGGTACTAGATGCACCCACAATTCTCATGTTTACACCCCCCTTTTTCAATTGGATTATCTATTTTTGAAAAAAGACATTTCTGGAGCTAACTACACCCCCCTGTTTTCAAGTTTACACCCCCTTCTGTAATTGGACTTTCAATTTCTATTCTGCACCCTTCCTTTTTACTAAGTTGCACCCCTAATGTCACTTAAAATCTAGTCCACCAGATTTCACCATGTGGCAATCCTCCACTTACTAAATTAACCAATGACAGTTTACCACATCATAAATCCTCCACTAACTTAAATCACCAATCAATGTTTGCCATGTCATCATCTCCTTCCCAACACAAACCCTAACCCTAATCTCTCATTCTCTCTCTTCCGCACCAACCCACTTCGCAGCCGCCACACTCCGCAACCGCCACCTTCATGGTCGCCACGACCATGTCCGGCCACCGCTACACACGCTGGAAAATAGTCGCCCGTCGCGCCCTCGTCGGAAACCCTGTCACCTCTACTGCATTGGTGGTTCGTGACATCTTCGTCTTCTCCATGCGTCCCGCAACCACCACCACATCGTGACTGCACTCACAGGGACAACAACCACCGTCTTCTCCAATGCCCCTTGCTGCCACCAACATGCACCATGCTCGAACCTGCAATTCTCGCACCACCGTGAACCACCACTGCGTTTTCTTCATCACGAAGCCACCACCAGCGCACGCACGCCAGAACCGCAACCCCTCCATCTTCGCATCACGTCGGCATCACCATGCCTGCATCATTCTCGCACACATCAAGACCCACCACTGTTGCACCATGTCTGCTCGCTAGATCTGCAGTGACCAACTCAAAGCTTCGTTGCGTTGCCTTCGCCACCATCGTGTTCGTTCAACATATTGTTGGAACCACCATTGCAACGACACTTGCGGGACCTGCAATAGCCACGACAACTCACGGAACCACCACCAAACCTTCGTTGATCTCCTTCACCGTGAGGGAAACCATGATTCTATGATGCAATGCAAAGCCCCCGCCATTCGCGGACGTCTGATCTACGACCATAAGCACCACCACTTCCACTAGGATGCATGCCTCGTGTCGTCCATACCGCAACAAAAGCGAAACGCACCGCCAAACACGTCCTCCATCGAAAAATAGTGGCCACCCTCGGATCTGCGAAATGCACCTTACGGCAACCCTCACGGCAGCAAAACCCTAATTGCGGAAAGGAAATCTGATTTGGGAGAGAGACTACTCTGACACATGGCAGCCTCTCGTTGGATAGTCAACGAGTCAGCACTGGTCAACCAGTCAACTCTAGGCAAAGATTTGGTCAACAGTGGTCCAACATGATATTTTACACTATTTTTAGCAAGTGGTTCCTCTATAAGAACGTTAAATTGACTAAAAAAGGAAAGAATCGTCTGGCGGCAGTTCATCGCCGACCAGACAATTTCTGGAAATTTCCCAGAATCACAACTTTAATTGGAATACAACAATGCATACATAATCATACCATACATAGCATGCCAATCAGACTTAAAATAATTAACGCATGACATTACTCTATGTAGCATGCCAATTGAATTTAAAATAAAGGTAACACGTAATGTTACTCTATTTAGCATGGCAATCAGAATTAAACATATAATTAACGCGTAAAGCTCCCCTAACCTGGTTTCCTTGCTTAAAACGCAAATGCTAGAGCTCCCCCTTTGATCACCAATGGTCTCCTTAGCACCACCTCAATTTAGCTCCTCCCAATTTGTCTTTTAATGGTGTCTTAATGTTTTCCCAACCTCCCTTGGCTGCTCATTCATCTAGGGTGTTCTCCACCCTTTCACCTTCATGCCAAAAACTAATTTTAGCAAAAAGGAAGTTTAATTTAGAATTATCAAAGTTCGAACCCATGACCATGTCAATGCCAATTCAATGCATCACATCAAACAAATTCATGTTTCTTAATATTTAATATAATTCTTGATTATATTATCACTCAACATGATCAAGCATATTATTAAAAATAATAACAAATTAAACAACACACAATTAGCACACATACGACTTAAACCCAAGTCCTCTCACACAATCAAGTACTCTCAACCATTTAAGCTAGTACTTTTCCACGTCATATAAATAAATAATTAATGCATTAAAGGCTCCCACCACCCGTATTTATTAATCATTTATTTATTTAATTATTTAATTTTTCACGGGTCTTACACATTACATCCCTTTAGAATGTTCCTAGTATGTTGAAATCCCTCTATGGCTTGTATAATGTCCTTTTTCATTACATCCCAAAATTTCTTAATGAAGGCAAAATTATACCCGTTCAAGCTAGGAATTTTATTTCTTCCACATTGTCATACCGCTTCCTTGATTTCAACTTTGCTAAATTCAGTAGTTAACCATCTACTATCATTTAACAATAAAGTTAAGAATTCTATATTTCCCAGCTTAACATCGAACTCAACCTTTTCCTTCAATTTATCTTCAAAAAACTCTTTCACTGTACATTTAAGAAGAATTGGGTCCTCGCACCACTATCCTTCATAATCCACTCCTTTGATCTCATTTTTACACCTTCTCCAGTTGGTAATTGTGTGAAAGTATCTAGAATTTGAGTCACCTAGTTGGATCCATTTTGACCTAGATTTTTGTCTCTCCAAAGACTCTTGACGAAGGCTTAAAAGTTTCAGTACACCGAATAATTTTCTGCTTTCTAAACACTGTATAGGTCACCTATTTTTGAAATAATGTTTTGTTTATTTTGTTGTACATATCCAAATACCTCTTTGTTCCAGACCATTAATTATTGCTTAAGTCTTTTAAGTTTATCTCTTAAAATTGACAAATTGTTTACACCATCCATATTAGAATTCCAAGAGTTCTTAACTACTACCTATAACCTTTTATCGCTTAGCCACATGTTTAATGTTCTAAAAGGCTTCAATCCCCAATCAATTTGTGTAGCCCTTAAAATTAGAGTGCATTGGTCTGACACAACTCTCTCTAAGACATACTGCCTACAATCTGACCACTATTGTAACCACTGTTGTGAGACTAGAAATCTATCCAGCCTACTTTTTTGCAACTCCATTGGGCTTGTACCAAGTGAAATTTCTACATATCATGGGGATATCTAATAGCTCTATGATATTTATAAAATCATTGAAGTCTTTTATTTCTTTCCTACCTCTACCATCCTGGTTTTGTCCACTCCTTTCTTAGAAATTCCTAACAACATTGAAATCCCCTAAGACACACCACGTTCTACATTGTTCCTGTTGTTTAAGTCCTGTAATTTCATCCCACTGTTCTGTTTTTAGCCTTACATCGCATGGTGAGTAGACATTAACAATCACAATTAGCTTATTATCTTTTTTCCATCCCCCTTTCACATACAGGAAGCCATTGTTAATATCTACTCTTTCACAAGCAAAAGTATCCTTGTGCCATATAGTTAAAATTCCCCTTGCCCCATTTTCAGCTGGCACATGTTTCCATTCAATATAATTATTGCCCCATAGTGTGTAACACCTCTCTTCATTGACTATTTCTAATTTCGTTTCTTGTAGACACACTACCCCCCTTCTTTTTCTATAAAATCCCTAACATACCTCCATTTGGTTGGGCACCCTAGCCGTCTAATGTTTATACTTATCATCTTCAAAATTTACTTTGTTTCGTTTCTCCTTCTTTGTCTCTTTTCATTTGATGGTCTCTTTCCTCCATTTTCTCTTTTTTTTTTTTTGCAGTATTTTTTCCTCCTCCCTTGAGAAGGTAATTCCTTTCCTATTTTCCCAAATTCCATAATCTACCAACCTCAACATTACCATTTCCTAACAAAAATTATCTATTGCAGTTATCAATACCAGAATCAGAAATAGAGTTGTATAATGAGTGGGTTGCTAACCTTAAATGATGTTTGTCTTTTGATTTCTTCCTAACTTTGTGTAGAATATCTCGTAGGTCGTGGTGTGCATTTCTTGTTTCCCCATTCCATAGTCGGTTCCGTTTAGGCAGTCCATTCAACTACAACATGGTTTTCTTGATAAGGATCATGAGATTTCATTGGGTGCCATCTTTCGTTTCGTCTATCGTCTTCGTTGATTGATCTTTGATCATCACCAATTTCCCTTTTTGAATTATTTCAAGGCAATCTACATGTCCTATTCGATTTTGCAAATGTTATGTGGAAGGATTCGAAACCTCGTTACTCTTCTCCAATGCTAACTCCCATTCCATTTGCACGAACCCTAGTGACATGATTTCGTTATTGTTCATTGTTGCTGCTAGTGAGGTCGAAAAATGTGTTTTCGTGTTATAGATTTTGTTTTCATTGCCATTTAATTCATACATTGTCATGTCTCTATTGTTTTGCTTTTTTTTTTTGTAATGTGTTGATGGTGTTTTTCATTTTTGTAGTTAAGTTTTGATGAAGGTTACTACCATGGTTGGTTTCGGGTTTTTTGTAATGCAAGTGCATGAACGAAGTGGCTGCGTGGGTCATGTTTTGGTGTAGCTTGCGTCGTGATTGGATTGCCTGGTTGGGAGTGTTTCCTTTTAGGCATATCTTGTATTTGTGGATCGTTCTTCTTCTCCGGCGAGGCTGTGGCAGGTGCGCGGGGAAGTTGCGATGTTGTTTGCTACAAGGACCAAAAAGGAGTATTATATGGCTTCGGCTGTGTGTAGAGTCGAGGCAGATTGAGGAGTTTCCGCCTCGGTTGGGACCCGAGGCTAAAAGCAATAATTTTTTTTTGCCTCGCCCTAATATGTCTTGGTTCTGAAACCAAACAGAATTGCGAAAATAACTAGGGTCAAAAGCTCTTACTACACTAGTCTATAATCAATGTTAATGATATAATATAGTGGGTACTTACTTTTACACAAAGAATTCCATGGTCCGTTTCCATACCAACAATTTCCTAAAAATAAGTGTGTAAAATAGTTGTTGGGAATTATTCTCAAATGGTATGAACTAAAAAAATACAATGAATATGAATAATTGAACCTAATTAAGCAAAATATCTATGTAGAATTGGAAAAGAAATTAGAAGACAATTGCGAAATAGTGAAGTCAAGTAATGAAGAAGGAGAAAATAGTGAACTTGAAGTGACGTACGATTGCAGAAATTACACCAAATTCAAACAATTGACTTTAGATATATATAAAACTAATGAAATTAAACAATAAATTAAAATTGAAACAAATTAACCTAACAAAAAAAAAATGTAAGTTACATATATCAAGTTATCAATAGGTCTCTCTCTACTATATGCTAAGAACAATTTTGAAAGAAAATCACAAATCTTGGAATGAGTAGCTTTCCCATATTGAATAATTGCTTACAATAGAGTAGTTCATAGGATTACTAAGCTGTCTCTTTTTGAGATGTTTATGGCTTCAATCCTCTCACTCTAGTAGATTTGTTACCACTTCTTACATCTTTTTACTTTGTTCACAAAGAACGGATAGCAAAAGCTGATTTTATCAAGAAAAATGCATGAAAGAGTTAAAAGTCAAGTCCTTTTTGAATAAGGGAATTCGATTTTGCTTCATCTTATAAGCAAAGATAGGTTTTCTAACAAAGGAAAATCTAAACTTAGTCCCGAGGAAGTGGTTCCTTTAAAGTGCTCCAGAGAATGAATAATAATGTATACAAGCTAGACCTGCCATGAGAGTAAGAAGTTCATGCCACCTTTTAATGTTAGTGAGTTAATTCTTCACATATAGGTCTTGATTAAAAGTGCAGAATATATGACTGTAGACTAATCATCGAAGAGTTTGTGATAACACTGCTAAGTAATTTGCATTTTAACTTTCGCTGGCATGTCGACATAATGATATACAATAGATTATAGAGCATTTTTCACTATAGACTCTTTCACACCTTTATTATCAATGGATCCTTTTACTGTTCACACAATATTTTTAACTTTTTTATTTGAAAAAGTATATGTTTTTTATTCTAAAAAAAAAATATGAAAATGAATATTTAAAACTATAGAAATATAGAAATTTTGTTAAGAAAAAAGTTTTAATTAGAAAAAAATATAGAAATATAAATTTAAAAATATAACGAAATATGAAAATTTTTAATTGAAATTTATAAAATTTATAAAATACAAAAAGTATTAAACTTTATTAAAATACTTTTATTTAGAAAACAAATATAAAAATAAAAGTTGGAGCTTTCTTATTTTATTTTCTTTATTTTTTTTTTAAATTTCAAGAAGTTTTTGAGTATTATAAAATTTCCTTTTTTTTTAAATATTTGAATGAAAAAACATCTAAAAGAACCACCTCAAAACTTGGTTACCTGAGAACCAAATTTCGACTTGTTTTCCTGTGCACAATGGTCACATTAAATATTAAATCTCGTCTCTTAAAAGATCAAATTCTGACATAAAAACAAAGCCATGTTATTCCTGTAAATATTGAGCGCACTGTGCTATATTGGAAAAAAACTTCAAATCTTTTGTCACGCAGAGCTGACTGGATCCGATCTCGATACATGTGCTATCGAAGGATTTTTTTTTTAAGAAATAAATTATGAAAACATTCACGCCTTGTGGATCACGGTAGATTACAAGATTAATAAGTACACTTAGGGTTGGGTTATAATACATCAGCAGCAGCCCTTTTTTGAGGTAAGATATGACAACAGCCTTCTTAACTCATATTTATGTCGTTATGCCACATAATCGTTCCACATACCAAATTCAACCTTTGAAGATTCAAGCCTCGTACCCTATTTATACCAAGCTTCCCAACATGAAAAACTCACCATTTCACCTTAAAAACCAAAAGTATCCAACAATGACAACCACCAATGTTGTTCTCTTCCTTTGCTTCGTGTTCTTCTTCTACGGTATATATCTATTTTTTTTCAACTTCTTTACCTGTTTGGTTTATCGAGTTTCAGATTAGTTGTTACATTCGTTTCTCTCTTTCTTTCTGTTCGTAGCATCACATAAACTGGGTTTCGTATATATGCAGTGTCTGAAGGAGCAAAGGTTACTTTCATAAACAAGTGCTCATTCACAGTATGGCCGGGAACCCTAACCGGAGACCAAAAGCCCCAGTTATCATCAACCGGTTTCGAATTGGGCCCCGGAGCATCAAACTCCTTGGACCTTCCATCTCCATGGTCGGGTCGGTTCTGGGCACGCACCGGATGCTCCAACAACAACGGAAAGTTCAGTTGTGCCACCGCAGATTGCGCCTCCGGCCAAGTCACGTGCAACGGCGCTGGTGCAATCCCACCCGCAACTTTGGTAGAAATTACGATTGCACCGAACGGAGGGCAAGATTTCTACGACGTGAGCAACGTGGACGGGTTCAACGTTCCGATGTCCGTAACCCCAAAAGGTGGCAGTGGCGATTGCAGAAGCTCGAGTTGCCCGAAGGACATCAACGCTGCGTGCCCTGAAGACCTTCAACTGAAAGGGTCTAATGGCAACGTTATTGGTTGCAAGAGTGCGTGTTTGGCTTTCAAAGATGATAAGTATTGTTGCACAGGACCAAACAACACGCCCGAGACATGTCCACCAACGAGCTACTCTCAGTTCTTCGAGGAACAGTGCCCCGATGCTTATTCCTATGCTTACGATGACAAGAACAGCACTTTCACTTGCTCCAACGGACCTGACTATGAGATCACGTTTTGCCCTTGAAGTGCTCAAACTGTATAGGAGACACAGAAACTTAGTTGGGTGTTAAAATACGTGTACGAACATATATATGTGATGATGAATAAGAAATCACGTTGTTTGGTGATTGTGTTGATGAATTATATGATCCAATAAAGTTTAAGCGTTATGTAAGTTGTTTTTCATCGAAACTTCAAACGGTAAATTTATATAAGTTGTTTTTTAGTCTTATCTTATGGGGTAAACTATCCTAACAATACAATTTCTGGGTCTGCATGGCTAATCTAAAAGTTGCTCATAGGAGGTTCTGTTTAATCAAGTAAACTGGGTTCACATACTTGTTATTTTCTTTTTCAAAGTCAAAAATGAATCTATATATAGTGGAGTTTTCTTTGGTTCAAAGTCAAATTATATTTTTGTATACATGTTACCAATGTTTTAACCTGTAAAATGTAATAAAAATAAAATTTCTTCCTCTATTACGTTTGCGTGATGAAAACTTTTTAAAAACATTACAGGTATACTTACTTTTAATTTAAGTGCATTAGTGACAACCCTTAAATATTTAATGCTATTTAAAAAACTCTAATGTTAAATATTCAACTTGAATATTTTGTGGTTTTGATAAGGTGTGCTTGAACTTAAAGATATAACTAATTTTAAGAATAAGATAAAATTTACAATAAAAATAAAAGGAATATCATAATTAACTGAATTATTATTCAATCATGTAACTAAATTTATAAATTTGCATATATAATTTATTGTTGTTAATTTGAAAAATAATTAATGTATTGAAAAGAAATTAAATAATATCAAAACATATTGTGTAAGGTAGTAATATTTTGTTCTAACTTTGGATGGCATCCGAACGGGACGAATATGAGTTTCGCTATCCAATACTTATAATTATACCCAGAGCAAAAAAATCATCTCCATCCCCATACTCAAATAAATGTGGTATCAAGTTTTTGTCTCATTCTCATCTCCATCGGGTATCGAATATATCCACCGGCAGATCTTGGTCCTAAAATTTGGAGGGATCAAAATAATATACTTAAAATTCATATATCTTCCAAAAAATTAATACGAAACTCCTCTCTTATAACTATAATTCTTTGAATTCTAGAAAATGTTCCCTCTAATTCAAAATTAAAATTCATACATCGCCCAAAACGTTAATACGAAACTCCTCTCTTGCAACTATAATTCTTTGAATTTTAGAAAAGGTTCCTTCTAGTTCAAGAATTGAATCCTCAATATTATCTTTTAAAGTATGTGAAGAATTCAAAACATCTGAAGTAAAATCAATCTCGTTTATATCTCTACAAGTCTCTTATAATTATTCCTAAACAATAATATATTCTTCATTATTCATCTATACACCTATTTAAAACAAATAAAAAATAATTTATCAAAATTTAATACAAAATTGAGAGATGTAATTATTAAAAGAAAAATATACGATAATCACATCACAAAACGGTTATGAAAGAATATATAATACATCACTTTTTATTTTATATTCATAAAAAAACATAAAAAACTCACGAGATAAAAAAAATACTATTTATTGAACTAATATTTCCCTATTAATAGACAAAAGAGTTACCTTTTCTATTATAACATATGAGAAATCAAAATACAAATGATGAGTTTGTGTTTGTCTAACTTCTTAATTTTTTTCATAAACAAAAAAAATGCAAGAGTAGGAGATAAATACAATATGTGTTCAAATCATAATAAGAGAAAACACAAAATATTTTAATAAATTTGTTTATTCTTTATTACTTAATTTTATATTCCATTATTTATTAACATTAAAGATTATAT
>Ga0214545_1005518_pt1 | contig 22777 bp, 16 predicted proteins | sample CNSS4metaG_FD_160064 | JGI IMG/M metagenome (GOLD analysis project Ga0214545, IMG submission 160064) | Root nodule microbial communities from cowpea collected in UCLA plant growth center, Los Angeles, California, USA - CNSS4 | ecosystem: Host-associated > Plants > Roots > Nodule | place: USA...
TCCCCAGTTGAAAATTTTGGGTATTACCCATACCCATACCCATACCCAGTCAAAGCGGGGATTCCCCGTCAAAACGGGGACGGGTTCGGGTGATACCCACGGGCACGGGTTTATTTGCCATCTCTACCAAAGACCCAGTGGAATCCTATAGCCTCTGGAGATACCGATGTGGAAATGGGATAGCATCTTCATGGATTTTGTGACCCATTTGCCATGAACTTTTAAGGGGCATGACACCATTTGGGTTATAGTGGATCGACTGACCAAGAGTGCTCATTTATTGGCGATGAACTTGAGAATGTCCAAGGTCAAGTTGGTCCAGTTGTACATTAAGGAGATAATGAGGTTGCACAAAGTACCTTCGAGTATAGTCTCCAATAGAGATCCATGGTTCACTTCACGGTTTTGGCAGACGTTGTAGAGTGCTTTGGGTAGCAAGCTCACCATGAGTTCAGCTTATCATCCTTAGACCGATGGCCAATCTGAGAGGACGATTCAGTCACTTGAGGATTTGTTGAAAACATGCATACTAGATTATTTGGTTGCTTGGGATGATGTACTACCTTTGATAGAATTCGCCTACAACAACAGTTTTCACGCGAGCATTGGCATGGCGCCATATGAGGCTCTTTATGGTAGGAAGTTTAGGACCATTCAATGTTGGTATCAGGATGGAGAAGCAATGCTTGTCGGACCTGAGTTGTTGGAACAAACTACTAAGAAAGTGAGGATGGTGAGAGATAGGATGTAGGCCTCTCAGAGTAGGCTCAAGGCATATGTTGACCGCAGGAGGAGTGTAAGACCCGTGAAAATTAGTTAATTAAATAATTAATTAAGTAATAAATGTGGTGTTGGGAACTTTGAAGACATTAAATGTTAGTTGTATGACGTGGAAAAGTGCTAGCTCAAATGGTTGAGAGTACTTTGATTATGTGAGAGAACTTGGGTTCAAGTCCTATGTATGACATTTAGTGTGTTATTTAATTATTCTTATTTTGTTTTGGTAATGTAATTGTGACTGGTGAGTGATATTATAGTCATAAGATTATAATGGTTATCACAAAATGTGAATTGGCATAGTGGTGGTACTTTGTCCTTATGAGTGGAAGGTCACGGGTTCAAATCTTGTTAAAGGTGAAATAGAGTTTATTTTTGCTAAATGAAGTTGTAGAATTGAATGTAAAAGGGAAAAGGTAAAATCAATAGAAGGGGCAGCCAAGAGGGGCTAGAAACCATTATATAATGACCCTTTTAATAGAAATGAAACCACCATAAAGCCTATTTTCGTTTTACTTTTAAAACCCTTAATTGAGAGACATATAAAAGGTCAATTTTGAGGGAAAAAGAGGGTTTTGGCAGTGTTGATAGTTGACCCTTGAAAGGAGCACAAATTTGAGAGTGAGAGGTGAGTCTTTGGGTGTGCAAGGGCTGAATTTGGGGAGAGGCTGAAGCAAAGCGTTGGTGAACCAAGGAACCTCCATTTTCTTCCCAATTTTAATCAAGAATTCAGGTTAGAGGAGTTAACTTTTTTGCGTGTGGATTATATGATATGTGTATGGTTCTGTGTCATGATTGCTTTTCTCAATTGATTCTTGTATGCTTTGGAAATTGTAATATATTTGATGTGTATGAAATTTTTGGCTATTGGTTTACGGTGCTATGCTTATTTTTCTGTTTTTGGGATGAAAGGAGTAAGGGTTTTGGTTCAGAATGAAGGATCATAGATGAGTCTCAACATTTTGGTTCAAATGTGAATATAATATGTCTATTTAGGTTGCTGGTGCTTATATGGTTATGCAGTACGAATTACCCTGTGTTGGTGTGGTTTTGTGGGTTGATTTCACGTATGAACAGGGGGGGATACTGCAATTCTCGCCCAAGCGAGTCACTCTCGCCTAAGCGAGAGTTGCAGAAATTCGTTACTGGTGTGAGGGTCGAGCATCTCGCCCAGGCAACCTAAGTCAGTGTTGAGCGACAGATACGCTCGCTTAGGCGAGAATGGCTCGCCTAAGCGAGGTCGTGATGAGACGAAATACTTTTCACGTCGAATCCTTGTGCAGGCGAGGGTTGTGTGGTTTGAGCGAACTAGGGTCTCGCTCAAGCGAGAAGGTCTCGCCTAAGCGAGAAATCATGTTAAATATTGGTGTGTTGCTTGCATTTTAGCTCAGGCGAGAAAGAATGGTGAACTTGGGCGAGATATGACCTCGCCTAGGCGAGCAAACCTCGCCTAAGCGAGATATCGTGGTGAGGCCATTGTTTCACACTCACTCAGGCGAGGTGATTCAGCTTGGGCGAGACAAATGCACTCGTTTGAGCGAAAAAGTGTGGCTTAAGTGAGAATAGCGAGGAGCCAGGTTTTTATGTGTTGTTGTACTGAATTGCTTGGGGTTTCCTAGACTAAGGAAATTATGTGCATGTGTTTGTGGTGTTGGACTTGAAGGACTAAGTCCAATAGGGGTCTAAGATGTGCTTGATGGTGGGACGCATGATGGGCATGGAACTGTGTAGTTCCCGTCGGCTGCTAAGTGGTGAAGAGTCCTTAGTATGGTGATTACATGCATCGGGCACACGATGGGCAAGGAACTGTTATGTTCCCGTCGGCTGCTATTGGGCGAGGAGTCCATAGTATGGTGATTGCATGCGTGCCATGGTCCGAGCGAGAGAGGCTTGGATGTTTTACTACAGACGAGGAATATGTAGGGCAGGACTATGAGCAGGATAGGCTCGTAGAGTTGGACCACGAATGGGTTAGTTTCGTGGGAGCACAGCGAAGTCCCAAGACTTAGTTCATGCATATGACTCATGAAGGACTATGAGATCAGGAATGGGTAATTTGGAAACCATGAAATACTTTAGTGATGTTATTTTCTTTAGGGTGGTTGACATATTTATTTTATGTATATATATATATATATATATATGTGTGTGTGTGTGTGTGTGTGTGTGCATAGCTCACCCTATCTGTATGTGTGTGGCGATGATCGGGTAACTTTTATCCGGGAGCAGATGATGTTCCAGGTGAGCAAGGAGATGCCTAAGAGCGGAGAGTGGGAACAAAGATTATGGGATTGTTTATAAAGCCTTTTCAAATAATTTTCTATAATTTCATTATGGTGGAAATTAAATTTAAAGGTTTTGAATTTTCCTGTGTTTTTTTGGGAAATGCTTTATTCAATAAATGATGTATTTATTTCTGTCGGTTTATTTTATTTCTTTTTATTTTAAGTAATATCCTACTGGGATGTTACAAGGAGACCCTTGGAGTTCGCAGCCGGTGACCATATGTTCTTGAGGGTGACCCGAACCACTGGTGTGGGAAGGGCTCTCCGCTCAAGGAAGCTCTCTCCTAAGTTTCTTGGCCTTTACTAGATCTCAAGGAGGATTGGACCAGTGGCTTATGAGATAGCTTTGCCCCCTCAGTTGGCAAATCTTTATCCGGTGTTCCACGTGTCACAGTTGAGGAAGTATGTCTTTGATCCCTCTCATGTGTTAGAAGCCGAGGATGTGCAGATCAGGGAAGATCTTACCATAGAAGTACCGCCAGTGGCTTTAGAGGATAGCAAAGTTGAGGAGCGCCGAAGAAAATTCATCTGTCTAGTCAAAGTCATCTGGGATCGGAGGACAAGTGACTCTACGTGGGAGTTAGAGGAGGATATGAGGAAATCACACTCGCATCTCTTCACCTGGTAAGTTTTCATTTTCGAGGTCGAAAATTTTTGTTGTTGGGGAGAATGTAAGGCCCAGTTTTCTGCCCTAATGTTTTAAGGGCTGCCTTTAATCTAATGGGCCTAAGGGCTGGCCCAAAGAGGAAAATCAGACCCTAATTTGCCCTAACGTTTCCATTTCCCTCACTTTCAGAAACAGTCTATCCTTGCCTCTTTGAGTAGCTACAACTCTCTGCTAGGGTTTAGCCGTCAACCTTCTTCAAGCTAGCTCAAGCCAGGTTTCCACTCCACGTAAGTCATTCCTCAGCTCATGCTTCCCCTTTCTTGGCTTATTACCATTTTTACTGTTAGGGTTTCGTAGTAACTCGTTTCTATTCTGTTTTATCGATTATTTTCAGCTTTTTGGCCCATCCTTAAGACAGTTGTGCTCACTGTGTGCGTATCGGAGTATTCCGCTAGCTTATTTCCAGGTAAGGGAAGCTAGACCCTACTGTGTTTTTCGTGAACTCTGCTTATTTTATGAGTATTTGATGATTGAATGGACTGTGTGGATATATGAGCGGATGAAAACGCCTGTTTGATTTGTTTGGGGGTGTGGGGGTGGCTATTACTCGAGAGAACAGTGGTGAGCACTGATTTTCTCGCCCAAGCGAGCCTGCCTCACCTAGGTGAGATTAATAGAGGCTCGCCCAGGTTATTCCACGTGAATGGTCGCTCAGGCGACTAGCTTTGTTTTTGAGCGAGCGAGCGTCTCGCCTAAGCGAGAATGCGCAGAAGCCACTATACCTGTATGTCGAGCCCTCACCTAGGCGAAGGGAGCTCGCCTGAGCGAGAGTCCCTCTCGCCTGAGTGAGACCCTTCAGCTTGAGCGAAGAGCTGGGCGAGAGTAGGTTCTGGTTTGGTGTTTTCTCTGTTCTTGGATGTGATGGATTGTATTTGATTGGATTATTATATAATGGCATGAGGGCAACGAATATGCATGAGTGGGAGGGTGTATGAGTTGTAAATGACGAACTTGAATAATTCTTGGCATGTAATGAACATGAAATGGTTGGTTATGAAAGTGGCATGGTAATGAGATGAGTTGAAATTCTATATTCATGGATGGAGTATGATGAGTTGGTATGGGTTTGACCTGGAATATGAAAGAGGTTGGTTATAAAGATTGACATAATATATATATATATATATATATATATATATATATATATATATATACATGCATGATAAATATTACCTGGTTGTTTAAATATGTTTGGTCTGTGGTCAGTGCGTAATTCCTTGAAATCTTTAGGTGAGATTTCAGGGTCGTGTTTCAGTGGTCGGGACGTAATTCCATGACCCTTGTTAGTGGGTGTCCATGGTGGTGTCCCATCTATATAGTCTGGTAAGAATTGAAGGTAAGGTTGCATCCTGACACTCTAAGGAGTTAGTTAGTCTCACTTAGAACGAACTGACTCTTGTGGTGAGAGTAGCAGGAGGTGTGAAACTCATTAAGGGCTAACCTTGTGCGTGGGGGATTGAAACATTGTAACACTTGTAACACTTAGCTCAGGGGTGAGCAGCTCGAAGGTGAGCAGAGATTATATGTATCCGGATGAGTCGAGTCGAATCTTAGTGTATTGATTGGAAGGTCATAACATGTTTGGATGATGTATGTATATTTGACTGTGAAAGTATACTTGATTGCATGATAAAACTACTTTTGCCTCTAGCTTACACTTCTCTTTGTTTGTTGTGTGATCTATATGTGCGGTCTTCTCTTTTTGCAATAATCATTAACTTGTTGATGTGAGGAGATGCGAGAACTACCCGCGGTCATCAGGGTGATGGAGGTTCCGCTGTTTAGTCGACTGGACTTGGGCTCTACTCTTTATGTCTTTTGCTAGGGCTATGGCCCATGTATTATATTGATTAGTATTGTGTTTCTGGTTACATTAGACCTGGTACCTTGTCTTGTTTTGGCATCGTGGTGTGCCTCAGAATTTCCTTTTATAACTCTTGGATATCTTTGAGGAGTGAGTTTTTACTCCGTATCTTTGCTAGTATTATTATATTGTGTGACGTATCATTTAAATACGTTTATTTATTAAATGGGACGTTACACTTTTTCCGTAAACTACTTCTCTCTCATTTTTTCATTCACTAAACTAAAAGAATAATAAAAAAAAGTTGCGACATCGTTCCGAAAAGATAGAGTATAGTCGTGCTTAGAAATTTGATTTTTTAGTAATTTATTAAACAATTTTCTCATTTTAATAAAATTGAAAAAACAAATTATAGCAATTTGGTGAAGAAATCAAAACCAAAAATAATATTGATTCATGTTTATTTTCAATTTTTAAGTATGTTTGATGAGTCAATCTTAGTCTCTTTCTTGTTTGATGATGGTGGTGGAATATTCAAATATATTCAATTGTCGTTATTTACATAATAACTGTTATCCCTGTTTTCGTTTTGGCACCACTGTTTTTGTTTTGACATGCTTATAAATATGAAAGTAATAAATGAATTGTAGAATGGAGTAAACAATTTATGAAGTGTTAAAAAATCACAGTCCCTTATAAAAGTCTGTGTGCAATTATAACGCTTACTAAGTATCTTTATCCCTTTTATGAATTCTAATAAAAAAAAGTCATGAGATGTCAGTAAGAGACATCTCATCAATATTACAAGAATTACTTATATTTAAAGTTTCATTGACTATATCTTAGAATCGTTGATTTTTTTTAATATTTTTTCTGTTATAATTTATTATTAAAATTTTAAAGATGATAAATAATTACATTTGTATTAAAAAATAATTTACTAGTATTTTTATATTATTTAACTATAATTTATTTAAAAATAATATTTTAGCTTTTTGTTAATAAAACAAATTTATAACCATTTTATCTGAAATCGAATTTGACATGAATTTGAGATAAACAAGAAATATTCTTTCATTTTACTATCATTCTTCTTTCTTTAATTTTCTGTTCATAGTATAAAAAAAAATATCATTCTTCTCTTTTTATTTGACAATTTGAAAACATTATCTTATTAACCACTGTAGTTGTAAAAGATTATTAAAAAAACATGATTCATTTCAATCTAGCAAATTTTTGTAACAAACTATTGTTTTTATTTTTATCACTCTTAATTGTAAATTCATGAAGATCATTAATGAAACATGGAAATACTAACTTGATAATTGTAAAACTTGGGTATTGAGACCAGATTGAGATACCAAAAAAAAAGTTATCCTCAATTGTTAATATATACAACTTGCAATAGTCCAAAATAATGCCATAAGTAACAACATGGTTAGGAACTCCCTAGGAACTCCCTAGAAAATTTATCTAATATTTAATTGCTCTTGTGTCCTAATTGTTATGATAGCTTATTTGAAAAACGAAAACACATGGATAATTTAATAATAATAATTATTATTATTATTATTATTTCCTAAAGACATGAAACAAATGTCAATGGTTATAAAGTTTCAAACATGTTTATCATTGACCGTACTCTCTCACGTAATTGAAATGTTTAAGACTGTACCTGACACGTGGGTGTGAAATGTTTAAAATTGTCAACTTTCTGAATTTAATTTCTCCATAATTTTGTTTTGGTACAGACATGTGGTGGATCTCATGGATTGCAAACGAAGTCACGATGATGTCGTTTAAGAGGCGATGGATCGCACTCATGATGTCGTTTTTCTTTGGTCGTACTCAACCGTCCTCACTCCGAACGATACTCGAAGCACTTCCGAACACAAAGCTAAGTGCAGATTACCGAAAATATGTGTGTAGTCTATATCCGAAATCCAAGATTAGAAGCCTAGAATTATTTCATTTTTCACGAGACCAAAAAAATAATACAAAATAAAAAGAAGGCACAAAAAAGAAGAACAAATAATAAAAAGAAAAAAGAAAAGAAAAAGCTCAGTGTCTCGCACGCACCTCATCTCATCGAGGAACCCCTTTTGCTTTTCCTCCAATTTTTTTGGCCTGTGCGGTTGCTGGTTGCAGCAATGAGAGCTGAAACAAAAGCTTTAGAATAAAAAGCGAAGAAAGAAATTCAGAAAGGTACCCGAAAAATGCCTTTTCATCTGCATTCTTTTTGAGCTCGTCAACAATGGCCGATGATCTCTCTTCCTTCGCCAAGGTAACTGTAATTTTTCACATTTCAACGTGCCATGTTATCCTATTCTTCAAATCTCCCAAAATTTGAAGTAAAAGATTTCATTTTTAATTTTTTTTTACATGGGGTGGCACGTGAAATTGTCCGATCTGGTTCCTTAAAATAACCCTGAATATGTGTGTTTTTAAGGTCATGGGTATTGGGCGTTTGATTGGGTAGTTTCCTTAAGATGTAGATTCTGTGGGGTTTGAATCTATTTCAGGTGCGGGATTAACCATGCTTATGCCTTTATGGTATATGTTTTGATATAAATAAATCGATTTAAATGTGGTTCCTGGTTACAGGATGTTTTGCTTGTGAAGAGTTGGAAGAGTTCTACGTTTGTGTGGAGGCTAGTTGTGTTGACCCTTGCAATGGTCAGTGGCGTGTATATATGTTCAATTTGTCTGAAGCAGATAGGCACTGGCACTAAGATTCGTTTTCTAGAGATCAAGGTTGAACAAAAGCCGTGCCCAGAACCTAACATTGAACCTTGGGAGATTCCTTATGTGCACTACCCTAAACCCAAAACTTACAGCAGGTGCAAGCAATTATTAATATAATGCCTAAATCCAAGGTTTTATTGCAAAATATGTCTGAATTTTGCTGATATGTTTTGCTTGGTGTTTCTATGTTAGGGAGGAATGCGCTTGCCACCCTGTGCGCTATTTTGCTATTCTGTCGATGCAAAGATCTGGGAGTGGATGGTTTGAGACGTTTTTAAACAGTCATGATAACATAAGCTCAAATGGGGAAATTTTTTCGGTTAAGGTGAGAAGGAGCAACATGTCAACAATAACAGAGACGCTGGATACAATTTATAATCTAGACTGGTTAAGTAGTGCTTCAAAAAATGAGTGCACCACTGCTGTTGGCTTGAAGTGGATGCTGAATCAGGTAAAGATTGTTTTATTGGTGGATGACCTTTTATTTTAAGAAATACTTGTCTTGTTTGAAGCATTTTTTGTATCTTTTGGCAACAGTCAATGATTTTTCTCTCTTTTATTTTATCTGAATAGCTTATATGCACATCGTTAAGATGGATTTAATGTACACTTTGATCCTTTAAGGTTACAATTTTTGCGTTGCTTGAGAGTCCCAGAATATCCACATCTATATATAGGTCTCCAACAGTGTTACACTTTACCCTATAAAGTAGTTAACTTTGTTAATAATTTGTACACACACAACACACATGTATATATGAAAATATGTAAAAATCAAAGAAGCTCAGGTTGCCATTTTCAAAGACCAAATTATATATTAACTCCAGTTTGTTGTTAGTTCTTAAGATGACTAGTGTGCAATATGCAGGTTTATTGTGTCACTCTCCCAGTTATATATATATATATATATATATATATATATATATATATATATATATATATATATATATATATATATTCAGGCCCAATTTAAAGTCACTCTCCCAGTTAAAAAGAGAAACACACTCTGGTGAACTGAAAATATAAAAGTAATGGAAGAAACAACAAAATGATGAGGATAACTAAGAAATGAAATAAGTTTACTGCTACTCCTTGCCCAACCAAAAGGCTGGACAATAAATCTGAGTATTTTTCTCAATTCCACCTTCAATTCACGATCCTCCTCTTTTCATAACCTTTTCCCCCTTTTCTTGCTACTGGGTCAGGTTCCTTAATCACCCAACATAACTGTCTGTCCCTTAATATGTTCCATGTGCTCCTCTTTCCCTTCTCCTACCTTCCATATATTATGGCCATGGCTTAGCTGCTGCTCTGTTTGACCCTTACATCTATCATAGTATCAGGCTCAATAGCCTAATCACAATCTTTGACAGAATTGAATTCTATCTTATTTATAATAAGTTACTTGGAATAAGTCTAATGAAATATGGAAACTTTAATTTAGAGAATTGTTCGTGTTATCATCTATGGATGAGATTCAAGACATGGGAGGGCTAATTTATGTTGACTTGCCCACGATGTGTTTTTGCCTCAACTTCCATCACTACAAGAAAATCTTTGAATAATGACAAATTTTAGTGATAAAAAATAATTAGTCACTATAGTGACCAATTTAGATTTCAATTTATAAACTAGAAGTTATTAGTAACTTTAGTAGTTTTAAAAAGTTACAATTTGTCTCTAAATTGGTAACTAAAATAGTTTATATTATGAATTGGTCTCTAAATTGGTCATCAACATTAAGCACCAAGGTTTTGGCTACCAAAGGTATTGGTCTCTCAATTAGTCTCTAATTTGGAAATTGGTTTCTAAACATATTTTTGGTTATCAAAATTAGTCATTATTTAAGAGTTTTCTTGTAGTGCATAAAGAAAACTTGTCAAAATTGTAAATGGTGTATATGAAGAATAATACGAAGTTCTAGAATGCAACTCATTATTCTTTTGAACTAGTAGTTGAACGATGTATCTGTCGACTGATTTGGAATTCAGAGGGAGGTAAAGCTTTTGTATGAGGTCTAAACTGTTTATGAGAGATATAGGCACACGTTCCCAGTTTTTCTAAAGAATCACAGAACTGTGATACTTGGGAGAATTAGAAATAACTCTCTTTCTGTTACACGCAAGCACTGACACAAACTATGTTGTACACTATGCAAGCATGACCTTGTTATTTTTTTGTGTTATTTACATTTTGACATTCTTCTAATTGTTCTTTTCACGCTGTAGCTGTTATAAAGCTTCAGCGCAGGTTGTCTAGCTGAGTGTTTTAGTACTATTTTATTTTTGGTATTTGCCATGTATTTTTCTCCTTCCTAGACGATTTGTGTAAGTTAAGAAATGTTTACATAACATATGCTGATGAAGGTTCAATGAAGATCGGTGTTCTTTTTTATGTTTGAATGGTTTTGCATATGATGGATGGTTCTTGGAGTTTCTCTGAATGTTACTTAGTAGAATGCTCGAGTGTATGAGCCAACTCTACAACCTCATTAGATTTAGAAGAAAGTATAATAACAAAAACTGGTTGAGAATGAACTACGACTTGTCTCTTGTCTAATTGTTTTTATCTTCCTAAAAATATAGAAGTTGCTAACTGCATGTCTATTTTCAAATAAGCTCAAATATTTGAAAAGATAATTTAAGCATGACCATATTTCTTACTACAGGCCAGTGGACACAATTTCTGATGCTACAACAATCTCTACTGATAATATTTCTCAACATGTTCACTGAACTATTGTATATAAGTTGCCCATTCTTTGGCAAGGACACTTGATGATGCTAAATTAAATTCTTATGAATGAGGCTAATTCATTTGATTCCCTATATTTGAATTTCCTTTCTTGCAACGGTTAGGAACATTTTGGTGTCTAAAAGGAGCGAATGCCTTCAAAAAAAAAAAAGAAAGACAATTTAGAAACAAGCCTATCAAAAGCAACACCAGTAATATAGTACTTCTTTCTTTGCATTTGCATTTGCTTATTTTGTACATACTCAGTATCTATCTAACATGCTAGCCTTGACTTTTGTTATATAAATTATTGCCTTGGATCTGTTTGCATAAACTTCTCAACAAAGACTTTTAGGAGAGAGAAATAAAAAAAATGAACTTTTTTATAAGTTAAAATTAATATAGGCATAACTATTTTTTTTTTTTTTACAGAAGTTATAAAATTTTTACAAATTAACTTTTGAATAAACTATTTTTGACTTTTGGAGAAGCTAAACATCTGTTATTTTTCCTAATTTTTTCTTCTAAACATGTGAGATTTGAGTATATCATAATATCTGTTACTTACTTAATACAGGGATTGATGCAGCATCATGAACAGATTGCCGAGTACTTCAGAATACATGGTGTTTCGCTCATATTTCTCTTCAGAAGGAATCTTTTGCGCCGGATGGTTTCTGTACTTGCAAATGAATATGATAAGAATGCCAAGCTATTAAACGGGACTCACAAATCTCATGTTCATTCACCCAAGGAGGTCTCTATATTTTTCTTTGTGCATGTGTACCTGTTTGAGTTTGAATGTTCGTGGTTGAACCTTTGCATCAATGCTTCTATTTGGTTCAAGATGTTCAAATTAGTCAATGTATTACAGAAACAGTTAAAAGCTATTCATGTTACTTGGTTCTGATTACATTTTCAGGCGGAAGTACTTGCAAAATACAAGCCTATAATCAATTCAACATTACTGATTGCACAACTTAGACAAGTGAATGACACCACCACCAAAGCCTTGGAGTATTTCAAGAGCACCAGGCATATTATCCTGTACTACGAAGACGTGGTAAAAAACCGCACCGTAAGTCACAGTACCTGGTGCATGATGTCTGCAACAACTTGTTTATATGTTTGTAAAAGGGGTGTTGACATTTGAATTGTGTCTCTTGTCTCCAGAAACTAAGGGATGTTCAGGATTTCCTAAAGGTTCCTCAAATGGATTTGAAGACCCGTCAGGTGAAGATACACAAAGGGTCCTTATCTAGCCAAATTGGAAACTGGAACGATGTAAGCAAGGTACTAACAGGAACACCATTCGAGAGTTTCATCCGTCAAGATTTTCGCAGGTAAAATGGTGGGTATGTACATACCACGTTTTGCCTTTTCCTTTTCCTTTTCTCCCTTCTTCTCGCGCTGTTAACATTCCTCTGATCCTTTCTTCACAAGTTGCTTCAAGAACCAACAGGAGAACAACCACCCTGTTGAAATTTTGGCCATGGCCCTCTCTCATTTTTGTATTGTTGTTGTTTTTGTCTTCATATTTAATTCATTCTTTGTACTCGTGCAACATTAAGGGAATTCGCAATTTCAACTTGAAATGTGTTCTTCAGACCTGATTGTTCCCTGTGATTGACGGACATGTGCATTTAAAACATTAGTTGAAAAAAGTGAGTCCCCCTCCAAATATCGTACAAATTGTCAAAGGAAAGCACAAATGTGTTTTAAAGTAATTGAAGAGCATGTACTTAAAGTTTAAACCAAGTTGTTGTTCAACGTTTTATCACTGTTCTTATAGTTAGGCTGATGATAGTAGCATGATGTTTTGCTGCCAACAGCTGGACCAGGAATCATTTTGGTGTCCACACGCTACCACATGTTCATTACACGCAATCGTTAACCAAACCAAATTCCAAACACCTTCTCGCTAATCATAGATTTTATGTGTGACTGAGTTGTATGATTTGTGAATCTAACAAATCGCTCTATTATATAGTCTTAATAGCATATTTTGCATCATATTGATGGTCAAATAACCATAATTATAGAATAATAATCGCATTTTAGTTGCTATTTTGTGTGCTAATTAGAAATTACGTTGATGTAATGGAAGTTGGTCAAAGTTGCGGGCGAGGGGGTGCACCTACTAAAAGTCTAAAATTTGATTTGAGAAGTACGAAGTTGACTGGGAATTTGTGACACGTTGGCTTCATGGTCTCATAGGTTTTGACCTGGTCGCGTTCTTAAACAACATGCGATGCAAGTATGCAAATGCAACGTTCCAAGCCACCACCAAACGCAACGCAACAACTGTTTTTTAAAACAACAATCATTGCACCAAGATTTTGAACCATGCCCATCCTTCTATTAAAAGATTTAAAGATGCAAATTGAATCCCAAAAACATAGCTATTTTTTTAAAAGTTCTTGGTGAAGGCAAGTGGTATTTGTCCCTCTTCATTCATCAATAAAGATTAAAGCCATTAATATATTCCCTCTCGAATAATAATAATAATGCTATTCTAACAAGCTAAATAGCCTTTATACATAATGATTTAGCATATTTATATTCAGCTATTGTACTTCTTTTAGATTAAATTTACTAACTGCCACTGCCACTGTTTTTATTTCCATTTTTTTTATTCTAACATTTGACAAGGGGATCAAAATCTGTATATGAATAGACATGTGTTTTGTTAAGATAAATAATTTCCAATTGGGTTTAGAACTTAACTTTAAATCTAATCTGTAACTATATATTAGTTTAAGTATTTTATAATGTCCACTAAATAATTATCACAAAAGTAAATAATCTTATTAGTTATGGCAACTTATAATTGAATGGTGATAAAATACTTTTATAGATGACTGCATTGTAATTAAATTATTGTAATAATTTATAAACTTGTAATTTTGTTTTCATATTATAGCTGATAGCTTATAAGCTTTTGAGCAGCTTACGAATTACTTTATTGATACACCCATAATATATAATTAGATGATAGTGTTAAAAACATGTAATAAGTGTATTTTAATTAGTATTTTACTTAAAATTCATGATTAATAATATTGTAATAGACACCGATATAAAAAATATATATAAAAGTCGATCCTTAAATTAAAATTCTTTCGAGAAAAGAGGGTAGAGCTTAGTGTTAACTTCATTGCAACTGGTTTGTTAGAATAAATAAATGTTCAACAGCATAAAAGTACTTATTTTTCATCACGTTTTGACCTTACCTAGAAGAAATCGCGTTCGGACTTCAATAGTGGTGTGAGGTAAAAGAAAACAAAAGATATAATTACAAATTAGAAGTCTAAATATATGTTACACGACAGACTAATTAGTTGGTAATTTATTATAACTTATTTATTTAATTAAACCTCAGTTGGAATTAAACAAAAATTACGTTATGATACATATATTTACATTATTAGAGTACAAATCCACTTCCTCCGTGGTTGACCCCCGTTGAGATCAACCAATTCTCAAAAAAGAATTATTTTTTTTTTTAAGAAAAGAAAAGAGATAAGAATGAATAACTTCTGAATGAAAAATGAATAATTTAATAATTTTTTCCGGCATCCTTTACTTTTATTAAAAAATAAAAAACAACTATGTTGAAAAAGAAACCGACTTGACAGTCTTAAATGTATACACGCACATGGGGTGATAAGCTCGAACAATTACTTAAAATTCAATTTAAACTAGGAAATTACATAATTCGATAATTAAATTGTTACTTGAATAAATAAATAGGATTTAGAGACTTAGGTAATTCATTAATAGCTTATTTAAAGAATAAAGAATTTCAAAACATTTTTATTCATCTCCACAGGTCAATTTTTTTTAAAAAAATAATACAAAAAAAAAAATAATGTGCAGTGGAAGGGTGAGGCAAGTGGGAGAGAATAAGGGTTAAGGAGAGCCGTTGATGCAGAGGAGTGGGACCCAGAACATGAGAGAAAATCACGGACGGCTAAGGAGGGGGTGCATTTGCGAAGCTGGAAGCGGGTTTGGTTTTTACGGTTTGAGTGAGTGAGATCCGATCCGAACCGAGCCGAATCAAACCCAACCCATTTGTGTTGTTATGTCGACCCACACTTGGGTTGCAGTGGTGGCGTTAAGTGTGTGTGTGGGTGTGGTGTTCCTTTATAAAAGAGCAACCCTACAAATTGCGCCCTTCTCTTTCTCTTTCTCTTTCTCTCTTTGTGTGTCGCCTGGTCTTGGCATCTCCGCACCCGCTTGGACCAGGTCGTATCGTTCTCTTCTCTTCTCGAGCGAGGTGGGAAGAAAAAGAGAGAAAGGGAAAAGAAGTTAACATAGTTAGGTGGTAGCACGTAGTGATGGCTCAACCCAGCACCAACGGCGATCTGAGTCAGCAGCAGGGGCAGCAACAGGGGCAGCAGCAGCAGTGGCCGCAGCCGCATCAGTACCAGCACCAATGGATGGCCATGCAGTATCCGGCCACCGCCATGGCCATGATGCAGCAGCAGATGATGATGTACCCCCAGCATTACATGCCCTATGTCCACCCTCATTACCCCCCGCCGCCGCCCCCTCCCTCCCACCACCACCATCACAAACAGCCCGCCGCATCTCCCGCCGCCTCCTCCGACGAGATCAGGACCATCTGGCTCGGCGACCTCCACCATTGGATGGACGAGAACTACCTCCACAACTGCTTTGCTCACACTGGCGAGGTACCATCCAATTCATTCACTTCTTCTTTTCGATAACGTGATTCTTTTGCAGTTCTTTGTTTCTCATACGTGAGAGGAAGCTTGATTTGTAGCTGGAAGTTACTTCGGAAACTTCCGCTTCTTCTTCTGATTATTGAATCATTCTTGAACTTCTTTCTGAGCAGGTTGTTTTAGTTGCCTGCGTTGCCAGTTTTACTTTGAGTTTCTTGATCTTGTTTTTTGGTGCGTGATTCCGGTTGTTTGTTAAAGAATTATTGTATGACATGATTTATTCTTCAGTTTCAATCCTTGGGATTGCGAATCCATGGGAGTTGTACTGTTTGAAGCCTAAGTGGTCCCCTAACTGTGGGTTTTGCTCTGTTGACCTAAGTTTTCGTCGAATAAATACATTCAAGATCTCTTAATTCTAACTGGAAAAAGTGGCTAATAAAACTCGTACTTTAGTGTTTTTTAAGTCTTTTTCTCTAAATATCCGCATCTTGAAGATCCCTAGTTGACAATCAGCCATTGCAATTTATTTGTGAAGTGTGAATCTTTTTGCCCGTGAGCTACCCTGTTAATGTCAACATGGGTGTAAGTTAGTGCTTTGCGTAGCAAGGCTCTTTTCTTGATTTTGTTGTCATATGTGCAGGTTGTGTCGGCCAAGGTCATTCGGAATAAGCAAACTGGTCAGTCTGAGGGATATGGATTCGTTGAGTTCTATTCACGTGCGACGGCTGAGAAAGTCTTGCAGAACTATAACGGCACCATGATGCCAAACACAGATCAGGCATTTCGTCTGAATTGGGCCACATTCAGTGCTGGGGATAGGCGATCTTCTGATGCTACTTCTGATCTCTCAATATTTGTGGGGGACTTGGCCATTGATGTTACTGATGCTATGCTGCAAGAGACTTTTGCGAGCAGATTTTCGTCTATTAAGGGAGCAAAAGTTGTCATTGATTCTAATACTGGTCGTTCAAAAGGTTATGGTTTTGTTAGGTTTGGCGATGAAAATGAGAGAACGAGGGCAATGACTGAAATGAATGGTGTTTATTGTTCTAGTAGACCCATGAGAATAGGTGTTGCAACTCCCAAGAAAACTTATGGCTATCAACAACAATATTCTTCTCAAGGTTTGTTATTTATAATTCTTATTCTGCATTCTTGTGACGCAGTTTTAACTTACACCTTACAGTAAATGACATTAATGACAGTTGAAATTTTTGTGAGAATTTAACCTTCAGTAATTGTTTGAAAAACATTACACCCTCCGGGTGATAAGTGTAATTCACTCTTTAACTTATCATGATATTTTAATGTTCAGTTAGTAATTCATTCAGTGTCACTTTCTTTTCTTCAGCATATACCTTCATCAACTTGGCAATAAAAATCTGGGATTGTATTGACTGTGTTTGAATTGCACTTGAATTGTGTGAATCCCAAATGAATCGCATCTTGCGCACCAATATTTTTATTCTTTGGCAGCAAGGAGCAGGTGCGATGCCTTGCTGTCCAAAGGCAATTGCATTGCACCTGGCCATAGGCCAATGCGTTGCTGTCCAAACTTCATTGCATTGCACCAGGTCGTAGGTCATTTTCTCAGATAAAAATTGCAAAAGAATTGCCCTCTAGAGAGGGCAAATCATATGGCACTGCAGATCTGCAGCCCCTTGTTTCATTCAATCTCCATTTGCTGCTAGTAGGTGAAGAAGGGAAATGACCAAAACCTTAAGTTGAACGGTAGAAGTCATTTTTTATTTTAGGAATTTTATGTTTTAGGTCCAAGAAAAACACCATCCAGTCTCATTTTTTTTAATTCAGTTTAGGCCATAAGTTATCTACTGGACTTTCTGATCTCTTTTAAATAAAAAAATAAATTAAAAAAATAAAATTTAGATTCATTATAATGAAGTTTTATTTTTTAATTTAAACAAAGATTTTCTGATGATGATATTCTGGAAAATAAAGTAAAAACTATTTTGAAACTATATATCACTTTGTTAGTTGACTATTTAACTTCACTGTGTATATATGTTTCTTTATGTTAAATTGCTTTTGGAATTATGTTTTATTATTGGTCATGAATTTACTGTACGTGATGTGATTCAATTCTTGGTTCGGAAAATGGGTTTTCCCATTTTCTATTTTCATCTCAATTCAACTACTATGTTGTTTTATATTGTCAGAAGGGGAACCCCAAAATTTAATTTCCTTGTTTAATTTTAGAAGTTAGGCCTTTTTTCTCTAGCCTTTGCATTCTTGGGGTTTCATCATCTTTGGTTATTATTTGTTTCGTACACTTCCGTCCTTAACTGGTTAATAATTGTAAATTGACAAAGAATAAGTTGCAAGTAATGTGCTTAATTGTATCAGTAATCATATGTTGTATATGTGTTTTGGTGCTACCACCAGTAATCATAACTTCTAACAGTTGTAGCTGACAGTTGCATATTTCAAATTTGTTTATTCTTTGGTTCTCTGTTTATATTTCCCTTACCCATTTCATTTTAATATTAGTTAATTCTAAATCACGAGTCTGTTGTTTCTCTCACACTTCAATTTATCTTTGAATTTCAATGTGTAGATATATTTTCACAATTTAGAAACTTGAATCCATATTCGAGCAGTAATATTCATTGTTCATTGTTTTAAAATGTATATATTGCCAAGGCTTGCTGTTTATGTTTATAAAACCAGAAGAAGGTTCTCACTGAATGAAGTATATCATTTATGGCGCTTATGATTAGAAACTTCAAACTCTGATATTTTATTTCTTTAACTAGCTGTGGTATTGGCTGGTGGACACTCGGCTAATGGTGCTGTGGCCCAAGGTTCCCAATCTGAAGGAGATTCGAACAACACTACTGTGAGTCTGATTTTGTAATTTTTTTGTACAGGTTAATCACCTTGCTTTTTCATATCTTAGTAACTGGTCTCTGTTGTAGATATTTGTCGGTGGGCTTGATTCTGATATCAGTGATGAGGATCTCAGACAACCATTTTTGCAATTTGGTGAGGTTGTCTCTGTGAAAATTCCAGTGGGAAAAGGGTGTGGATTTGTTCAATTTGCTGACAGGTACTTTATTTTATTCTTGTTGTATCTCTTGACATGATGACATAGATTATAACTTCCATGTTAGTTAAACCCCTGCCCCTCCAGGGAAGTGGGTATTTTCACGTGAAATGGGAAGTGGCTTGTATTCTTGTGATGGGTAAGAAATCCTCGAATATGCTAGTTTCTAATGCTTTTGAAGTCATCTAAGGATATATCTAATCAAATTTCTGAGGACAAGTGCATGTAATATTTGATTCTGACTGCTCTTGCCAGCATAATTAGTGCTGTGTTATCTTTGCCTTAGGGCATCTCCAAGATGAGTTTATTGTGTTGTTTAACCCTAAGAAGCATTGTTTAACAATTTCTTAACTATAAATAACTCAGATTATTAAATAAACAACGGAAGTTATTATCTATGTCATCATGTACGTAAAGGTGACAGAAAGGACCTACAAAATTTCAAATAAGCAACCCTTAGAGTTGTAGCATTGTGGATGTTCTTGGTGAGTTAACTATGCTTTATGCTGGGTCTGTAACAGAAAGAATGCTGAGGATGCAATTCAGGCATTGAATGGGACAGTAATTGGGAAGCAGACAGTGCGCCTTTCTTGGGGTCGCAGTCCAGGAAATAAGCATGTAAGTTTGTGTCCATTAAATGAATTCTTGCATTATTCAAGCGAGAAATACTATTTCTAATATTGAACTTTCATTATTGAAATCCATCTCTAATTTAATTCCTTGGGCTGACAGTGGAGAAGTGATTCCAATGGAGGCCATTATGGTGGTCAGGGTTATGGAGGCCATGGATTTGCTGTGAGACAGAATCAGGATCTAGCCATGCAACCTGCTGCTGCTGCAATTCAAGGGGCTTCCTAACGGGGTTAGCTGAATTGTGTGCTGAAGTAGGATGGATTTTATTGATCGCCATTAAACTGTAGTATTATTTTTAAATTTGTAGCTGGGTTATACGGTATGCGAGGTTCTTAATTAAGATTGTATTAAAAAGTCTGAAATTTTGGATTGAACCCGAACATATATAATGTGGCTCGGGTATTTTTGTTTTTTAAATCCTTAAAAACATATTGGTAGCAGACAGCTAAGATTATTTTAAATACTTCACAGTAAACTGTTACTGCTTGCAAAATCTTCGTGCACAGACTGAATCTGAAACAGGTTATTTGCGAGTTTCTCGCTGACTCTAATAATGCGAACAATATACAATTATGAAATTATTTATACCATGATTTGAAATGAAAGACAATAAATTTAAAAACTGTTGTTCCATAACATTTGTGTATATATGCAGCCTTGCGTTGGAAAAAAACGGTAATATCTTTCCACTCAATCAAAGCGATGGAATTCTTGAGGGAAGTTCGGTCTTCAATTCCTATGGATGAAGAAAATATTGGGCATTGTAGAAGATGACCAGGAAAAGACTAAACACCCCCAAGTTGGGTGGAGACAATAGGATCGCTTACACCAGGTTCTAGAGCACCCCATTTACTGTTGCATAAATTTCGAATGGGCTTGGGCATCAGTGTCAAGAATTTTTGCGGTGTTGAAGTTTTAAATAGCTAGAACTAGACTGGGAATGGAGCAAAGTTCTTCAAACAGAAGAAAGTGTAAGAAACCTGAAGCCGAAGTATTCGTTCAACTATGAAATCAAATTCACAAGTGTAGAGTGTAGAGAATCGAAGAAAAATGGCGATTGGAGACATGATTGCGATAGCAAGATGGTCTCGAATCTAGATTGCGATTTAAACTAGTGGAGGAGTAGAAGTTTAACGGCGAGAAAAACTTTGTCATGAATGTGTTATCTATTATCGGCCATGGCGATGGAAATTGGTGTCGGATTTGTCGGCAACTGACAGCAAGACGGTGGTGCAATTTCATAGATCATTGTGCTTATCTTCTTCCATCTTCTTCCTCCCACCAATACATCCTTCTTTCTCCACCTTCACATAGGCTCGCGTCTTCTTCATCTACCTTCATTCCTTCCCCCACTTTTTTATCGGCGCTCCTTCTTCCTCCATCCCCACTTCCATCAACATTCCTTTTTCTTCCTCTACTTCCATCACGTTCTTCTTCCTCCACCTCCACTGGCGCAGTCCAAGCCCTAATACTCCAAAACTCATTCAGAACGCTAGCGAATTTCTTCCTATACCCCATAAGTAACATGAAAAGTCAAAAGTTGCCTTTCTATTTTCCTCCTCCTTTTCCATACTAACCATATGTAAATAAATAAATCACACTAAAATATATATATAATATAATATAATAATTATTAATTCTTGATACAATAAATAAATTCAAAGTATTTTTACAAAAAATAAAACTTATATAAAAATCACATAATTCAAACATTGTAGAACCCATGAATAGAATAAGTTTTCTTTCAAAATTATTCCATTAATATCCTTCATAAACAATATTAGTACCACAAATAAAATAAAAAACTAAAATTTTAATTAGTCTTTCTAGAATTTTTATTTATTTTTAAATTTGTGATATATTTTTAATTAAATAATTTTATCCAATACGCAACAATAAAATTAATTTATCTTTAAATGTTTTTTTTTAAATTAAACTACTATTTCACATAATAAATAATTATTAACTCTTGAAATATTTTTTTAATAAATTAAGTTATATAAAAAATAAACACAATAAAATAAATATTAAAATTATTATAGTAATTAAATGTGTTTTTGATGTTGAAATAAACAATAATAAATAAAACACAACTATGAAATTTGTTTTTTTTAAATGATTTCTTAAATTAAACTACTATATTTTATTAAATTATTTTATAGTAACTTTTTGGATATGTAGTCATAAAATATTTATTAATTATTGAAATTAAATTTTACATAAATTAAACTATAAAAATAAGCATAATCTATTAAATATTAAAAGATATTATAGTAATAATATGTGTTTTTAATATAAAAAAATAATAATAAATAATGATTTTTAGGAAGGAATCAGAAAATTATAGAGGAGCAGTTTTAAAATAATGAAATTTTTTATAACAATTTTATTTATAATTAAATCTTTTAATATTAAAAATAATCGAGTCTTATTATTTTTAAATCGCTACCTGTCTTAAAATATATTTTTTAGGATTTTATAATTATAATGTGTTTTAATATTGAAATAAATAATAATAAATAAAATAAAACTAAAATTAATCATTAACATAAAAGATTTTAATAAAATTTTAAATATATTGTGAATATTATTTAATTATTGAAATTAAACTTTTTATAAATTAAACCATATAAAAATTAATCATAATTCAATAAAACTACAATAATTAAAATATATAAAAATAAAAAATAAAAAAGCACTTACAATTAAAATATTAAACAGAAATAAATTAGCTTATAAAATATATTTTACAACATATATTTAAAAATAATCTAAAGATAAAAATTATAATTACAAAACAGTAATAAAAAACTCATAATTAAAATATTAAAGGGTTTTAAATTTTTTGCAAAATAAACTTTACAACATATATTTAAAAATAATTAAATAATTATTGATTAAATATAATAATTGTAACGTTCCATTAAATAAAGGTTAAAATACTTCCTTGGTTCATGCTTTTGTTGAAAAATTTAAAATAGGTCCTAAGATTTTTTTTAGTCTCAATTAAGTTCATATTTTTTAAAATGTGTAACAATTAGGCCCATTCCATTAGTATAGAGTTAACGGTGTTAAAGATGTGTCACGTGTCAGCTCTACATTTTTTTGAATTTCTTTAAAAAAATTTTAATTTTTTTAATTTTTTTTTTAATTTTTTAATTTTTTTTTTTGAAAATTATTCATGCCACGTGTCACGTCAGTATTGTGCCACATGTCAAGTCAGTAAGGTGACACGTGTCAAATCATTGTCTGAATCTCAATTTAGTACATATATTTGTTATTTTTATTACATTTCAGTCCATTTTTTTAAAATTTTTTAAATATATTTATTTTAACTTTTTACAAAATTGTTTTAAAATTTTATATTTAAATTTATAAAAT
>Ga0214545_1005523_pt1 | contig 22766 bp, 12 predicted proteins | sample CNSS4metaG_FD_160064 | JGI IMG/M metagenome (GOLD analysis project Ga0214545, IMG submission 160064) | Root nodule microbial communities from cowpea collected in UCLA plant growth center, Los Angeles, California, USA - CNSS4 | ecosystem: Host-associated > Plants > Roots > Nodule | place: USA...
CAAGCTCCAAAATTGCTTCACCCAAATACCTAAAAATAATTAAAAACAAAAATTAGGCCAAATAATGTGAAATTAGTCCAAATTCGGAACAATGGCCCAATAAAGCCCAACAGATGAAAAACACTCTTATGATGAACAATTAAGCACTAATCAACTGTCTAATGGGTACACAAAGGCTAGTGAAATGGAAGAAAATAATGACTCATCAAAAAGAACAGAAAAATTATCTATAACAAAACTATCATCCTTGGTCTGGGGATTTCTCTGTACATTATTCTTGATAAAGTTTAAAGTAGAACAATTATTCCTCTCAGATAGGTATTAGGACATAAAAATTTCACTCATTGGGTAAACAATATGATAGTTACTTGAGTGAGAACCACAACAACTAGTTGAAGACTTGGTTCCAAGGTCTCTTGGACAACCTGAAAAACAAGTGGAACAGACATAAATACACAACAAAGGATATCATAAGATTAATAGTACAAGTGTTAATAGAAAAATATTACAGCGGTAGCTCCAACCTTTTCCAAAAGTTTTGACGTTTGGGAAGTATTTGCTCAAAGCCCAAACTGTTCTATAATTGGCTCCAAGTGAATCTACAATTATTGTAGTGACACTTGCTCTTTCAGCTCCAACCTTATGTAGAACCTTATCATAGAGTCAAAAGCATGTGAGGTAATGAAGATGCATGGAAGATCAAGTACTCAAGTTCTAAGATTCTCTCTAAGTTCCAAAGTTTTTTCCAAGTGATTAGCAACAACTGCATTTACTTTGTTAGGGTGTCAATATGTTTGAAATTGTTCATTAGGAGTTAATATTTCTTTTTAACCTGTTTTTTAAAAATATTCTAAAAGTAATCCATGCATGTGAATGGACCCAAAGTGTATGGTTAGTTAGAGGGTGGTTTAAGGAGCACGTGAATCAAAGTGTGTGCATTGCACATGCACCTGACCTTGTGAAAGGAAAGGGAAACACATGTATCAAAATTTTTTGGCATTTATTGCTAATCCTAAAACATCATATTCCACTCATCAAAGTGAAGAAAAACTTGCCATGCTCTGAAATTGTTTGTAGGAAGTATTTTGGCTTTTTAGCAGAGTAGGCAAACAACCTTTTCCTTTTTTTTCTTTGGCTTCTGACAAAACGTTTATCCCTTTTGGGTTTATGCATGATTCACTTGATACCAACAAAATAAATAGTACACCACTTACAAAATCAAAAATAGTTCGTATGGTTATCTCACACAACATTTCTAACACATATTTTGTATAAACATCATAATTGATTTTGACTGTTTTTTTTCTCAGGAAAATCACACCTTTGACTTCTTCACCTACCTTTCTTTTATCAAGCACACTATTTCCCACTCTATGGAATGCCTACCATGACATTTTGTGTAAACATAACTAAGAAAAAAAATATACCTTGATGTTTGGGTTTTTCTGCTTGATAAAATTTCTAGCACATGTTATTAATCCTCTAGTTCCTTGACTAATTATGGAAACACAAATATCAGGATGGAAACCTAAAATAAATTATGGAAACCTAAAATAAACTAAGTTAGGGCATGAGAAAGAGAGAAACTGAAATCAATTCAAAAATCGAGAGCAGTGACGCACAACCGGAATGAGATCTTCAAAATGGGACTAAAACGAAATTAGAAAGATGAAATTGAGAGAGAACTAAGACGAAATTAGAAAGATGAAATTGAGGGAGAAATATACTCAAACACGGAGGGTGAGGAATAACGGTGGAAGGCACACAAAGAAGAACGAAAGCTTCTTTGTCTTCCTCGTAGGTACACAATAAAGAGAGAAGAGCTGAATAGTCAAACTGAAAATTGTAAAAGTTACAAGAAAGAGGAAAATGAAAAAAAACTAAGGTGAAACCTAATTTTTTTACCAGGGTTCAATTGAAAACCCCTTACACTTAATTGAGGTTTCTAAAACCTCTTATATTCTCTTTCTTACTAGAGGTTATTACACCCCTTGTTAAAATTGTATATTTTTGTAGTGAAAAGAAAATTTTTATAATGGAGTGACAATATAAACATTATTTTTTTCAATTAATATTTGAAAATTAAACTAATATTCACATTTATTATGTAATTTTTGTTATTTACATTATTAGTTGGTAACACATGCATTTAGTTGTATATATTTTTACTTAAGAAGTAAATAATAATAATAATTTGTAGCATAATTATTGAAATAAAAAAACATTATTAGAGTTATAAAAAATAATTATAAAATGAATAGTTTGTATAATTTTATTGTAGGTAATATTTTTGTATTATAGATAGTTAATTGAGTTTAAAAATTTATATGTTTAATTTATTTGTTTATCAAGTTATATACATTGATATTTTAATTTTGGGTTAAATATGTTTTTGGTCCTTTAACTTTCAGTGAATTTTGAAATTAGTCCATTTCAAAACTTTGGACCAATTTAGTCCTTCATCTTTCGAAATACGTGGATTTAGTCCTTTTAATCAAATTTTGTTAGGTTTATTTGATGTTTCGTACACATTTCATGATTGTATTTGAGTTGTTTATACTGTTTGACACATTTTTGTTTTAATGTTAAATCAAATACTATTATGAAACGCACTTGAAATGTCAAATAAACTTAAATAAAATTGATTAAAATGACTAAATCCACGTATTTCGAAAGATGAAAGACTAAATTAGTCTAAAGTTTCGAAATGGACTAATTCCAAAATCCACTGAAATTTAAGGGACCAAAAACATATTTAACCCTTTAATGTAATTGTCATGAATATGTTTTATCACCATCCAACATAATTGAAGTTCAAAAGATACAAGATCTACGTCAAAATTTTATTATTATGATTATTATTTGTTGTTTGTATTATTTTGATCAAGTGACGTATTATAACTTTTATTAGTGCATAAAAAAGATATTCATTAGAATTTAAAAGATTGAAGTAAAAAAACATTTAAAATATATTTTGATTTGAATATTTGTTTTCCTTTTATATTTTTAAAAAAATATTTTTAAATTTTATTAATTAGGTTTCATTGATGTTTGCAAATTTAATAAATGTTTTGGTTCTCATGAAATTTTATTTGGTATTATAATGTAAAATGTAAACAATTATAATTTATTTTAAACTTTTATTATGATATTATTTGTTCTTTGTATCATTTTGATCAAATGATGTATTATAACTTGTATTAGTGTATAAAAAAGAGATTCATTAGAATGTAAAAGATTGAAGTAAACAAACATTTAAAATATATTTTAATTTGAATATTTTTTTCTTTTTATATTTTTAAATAAATCAACTAAGTTTCATTAATATTTGCAAATTTAATAAATTATTTGGTTGTCATGAAATTTTATTTGGTATTATAATCTAAAATGTAAACAATTATAATTTATTTTAAAGTATTTGATATCGAAGAAACAAACAACCATCCTTCTAATATTGAATATTTGATAATATTATGTTTCCTTTACCATACCTTTTTATTATTTTATAAAAATTAATTAAAATTAATATTGAAGTAGTAAGAAAACAGGTATGGTATGGGGATGAATTTTTTCTACGGGATGGGTATGGGATAGTGAAACCCATCCCCGTCCAGCCCCATTGTCATCCCTATCCACTACTAAAAAAATATAGTCAATCCACTTTTATTGTACTACAATAAATATATAACAATAAATATATAAAATAAATTGCAAAAACAAAACATTTCTAAGTGAGTGAACCCACTAACTCATGGTGAGTCAAACTGGGTTATGAAATTTTCGACTCAAGAAGTGAGTCAGGTTGAACTGACCATTTTTTAGTTCAACCTTGGATGAGTCAACATGTGTGAGTGAGACTGGCTCACTTTAACACTCGTATCTATAACGCAGCGTAAGAGACTAAGAACGTACCGTGGACAATGAGATGGTGGACCCATATATAACGGCAAGTCCCGTTTTGAATGGACACCAATTTATTAATTTATCATTAATGTTATTAATATTTTTAATTAAAATCAATCAATAAACAAATACATTTTCTAATTATTTTATGGGTATAATTAATATGACATTGTATTTTTTTTAAATGATATCATCATACATTCAAAAGATATCATTCAAACTTGTATTTCTTTAGCTTTCACTTTCTTTATTTTTAATTTGATTAGATCGGAGTAGAAAGATAAGAAAATAAGAGATTGTTTAGATTGAAGAAACTTAAGTACATTTAAATGAAAAATTTGTAATAGATATGAATTTTTTTAATTTTTTATTTTGATAATAACATTATAATTATTTATTTATACTAGTAAATAAAAATTTAATATTAATAAAAAATTTAAGACGTAATCTAATATATATATTCACTCAAATCTTCGACGAAGAAAGTTAAGTCATCATTTTTCTTCTTAATATGTGCTAACATTCTTTTCGTTTTTTCGTTTTTTGTGTTTTTATTTTATGTACAATACATTTTTGTGCACATAATGATTAAATAAACGCTTAATTAAGTTCAAAGTTCCTAATGAATTTTGGAAACTTTTAATTGAGTTGTTATTAAATTTTTTAGGTCTATTTAGTACTAAAAATTAAAAATAAAAACTTTTCAATAGAGTATCTGATGTTAGATTGTTGTCAATAACGTGATCGATTAATTGAGTCATGTGATTGTTATCTTACCCTATCATCTTTCTCAGTTCTTACAACATCTAATTTTATAATTTTACAATTTTACAATTTTAAAATTTATTCTATAATCTTATAATTTATTCTATTATTTTATAATTTTATAATTTCATAGTCTTATAATCATATAAATTTATAATCATACAATTTTTTAATTTTTTAATTTACAGTTACAAAATAAATTATAAAATTATGAATATATAAAATTATAGCAAACACTAACATAATGTCTCCTCAATAACAAGTCATATAAGTTAACATTCACATCACCTTATTAAGAGACAAAACTTCATTATCTCGTTTCTTCTCATATTGTCTTCTCCTTGTGTCATTGGTCTCACCATCTATAATGTGAGAGGCTAAGGAAGGATCGGAGTGGGCAGCGAGGTGGTGGACCCACTGGTGGCATCTAGTCCAATACTAATGGACAAACGTTTATTAATTTATCATTAATGTTATTAATATTTTTATTTAAAATCAATCAATAAAATAAATCATTTTCTAATTCTTTTATAACCATAATTAATAGGACATTATATGGTATTGTAATTTAAATCATTAATACTTATAAATTAAATTTCAATTATTAGTTATATTAGAGTAATTTAACATGTAAATGTGATAATGATTTTAATACACAACAAGAAAATGCTTCATTAGTAACCAATTTTAGTGACCAAAAGTTGTTAATTACTATAATTACTAATTTAGATACAAGTTTACAAAGTAAAAAAATTATTGGTTACTAAAATAGTTACTATTTTGAATAAAAGATTATAATTGGTCACTAAATTGGTTTTTAAAATTAGCTACCATAGTTTTGGCTACCAAATAAAACTGGTTACTAAAAATTAGCTACCTAAGTTTTGACTACCAAAATAACTTAGTTACTAAATTGCTCTTTAGTTATTAGTGACAAATTTAGTAACCAATTATAATTTTTTATTTATATTAGTGACTATTTTAGTAACCAATAAATTTTAATTTTGTAAATTGGTATCTAAATTGGTCACCATAGTGACTAACAACTTTTAGTCACTAAAATTGGTTACTAATAAAATATTTTTTTTAGTGATATATCTAATTAAAAATACCAACTAATCAATTAAAAGTTTAAAAAATATTTTATTGGATTAAATATGTTTTTAATATTCATTTATATGTATATATAAACAAATTTTAAAAAATAAAAAGTTTAAAAAAGTTTGAAAACAAATTGAAAAAAAATAAAAAAATAAATAGAAGGTGATGGGCTAGCTCGATCTAGTCCGTTAGCTTGTCCTGGTCCGTTAGTCCGTCTTGTACAAGATGAGTTATCTTTATTGAGCCGTTTCTGTTTGATAGGCTAGCCTGACTTGACCCATTTTTGATGGGTTGAATGAAAACACGTCGAGCTGACCCGTTTTACCATCCCTAAAAAATAATTGAAGTAAAAGAAAAGAAAAAGGAAAATGAAATAAAATAAATCCTTGATCGAGGAAAAAGAAAGATTATGCAGGTGTTATATATTAAGATTAATTTTTTATTTTGTTCATGTATACATGACATTATATGGCTAATATGGAAGGAGGTGAAAAAGAAAGTTAATTCTAAAAATAAAGGGTTGGAGTTAAAAACTACTTTGAAAGAATTTTATAATAAGGTTAAGATCTATTAAACGGGGGTTATTTATCAGTTTTCCAAATTAGTTAACAAATTTTTTATTATGATGGCAAAAAGAAGCATTGCAAATATAATAGAAAAAAGATAATGAATATTTTTCTTTTATATTAGTTCACCTCTAACCTAAACTACATTCAATTCTCTAATGAAAATGACAAAAGGTTATTCTAAAAACATACTTTTACAAATAGTCTTCACTACCACCTCTAGCTTACACGACAGGTTAAACACTACATCTCCTAAGTTTAAACACAAGTTTACAATGTCTCTCTAGGCCAAGTACACAAAGCTTATCTAGGCTATATACACAAATAATGAAAGAATATAAGCAAATGCACGTAAGTTCAATTTTTATTGCTTCGTTGTCAAGTCTTCATGTGGATGACAAACTTCCTTTATCAACACTACAAAAGAGATTTGTTGTGGCATGTGCTTTTATGTTGTTTTTATTGTCAAAGATTTATACATGGATGTTTGACTTTAAGCTAACACTTCACTGCAATACTTATATTTCGGAGATAAAGTAAACACTTTATTTGATTAACTATGTTAATCATACTCACCACATAATTACTACATCTAAGTATTACTAATTCATATTATTTATGTTTGTGAATTTTTTTTAGTATCATGTATAATTGTCACCATTGTACTAAATAATGTTAAATGTGGATTAATATATATATATATATATATATATATATATATATATATATATATATATATATATTCTAACTAAAATGCTAGAAAAAATATTAAATTTTCAAAAGTTTAAAAATATATATGTAATGACTTTGAAAGACTAAAGTTGAGTTGAAGGAATGAAGCATGATGTTTGAACTAATTATGACTTGGACCGATATTTTGAATTGTTTAGAAGTTGTATAACTAAAATACTTTTGAAAAAGATTTTAAAATTTCGTATTACTTCATTGTTGAGATTTCTATGATATTTTCACTCAAGCAAAACCGTGAAGTATGCAATAGCGACCATTGCTCAAAGACAAGAATTTTTTTCCTAAGGCCACAAAAGCTTTGAAAACCATTGACTTAGAAGAAAACAACCACAATTTTTAGCCAACACCTTTTATTGCATTTATGTTTAGAACATAATTATTAAACTTTCCCTAAACAATTGCCTCATTGGGTATAGAACTCGTGACCTTGACTCTAATACTAATTGTTGGATTAATCGTTTACCATTAAGCCAAAGGCTATAGCTAATAGTTAGGGTATAACTCTTTCTACTTAAGATTATAGCAACCAAAGTGTCATGATTTGATTGTGACTTAACACACCTGCCCTCCACCATGAGACAATTGATGCACCTTACAACAATTTAATTATTATTGGGTTACATGATTCACAATTTAAAAATATTTAAAGTTAAATCTTCACAATTTTAAAAATGTGGTCTAAATTATCCATATTTTAACAACCATTGTTTATAACTATCAACATTTTCTACCATATTGCTTAAAACAAATAAGCAACATTTTCTATTGTATTGCTTAAAACAGATAAGCAACATTTTTTGTATGCTCTCTAGGTTTAAGACAAATAAAACTCACTATATAACCAACAATAAAAAAACTGTGGCTTATTCATATTTTACGCAACGGTTTTTCATTTGCTATCATGTTAGCGTTGCCTAATCTATAGGTATGAAGAAGATTCATAGCGTATAGTATAACTAAAAAGGAAACAACATAATGAAGATGCCACCATTTTTTGCCCACATTTTTTATGGGCAACATTTAAAAAAATATTGCCTAAATAATCAACGGTTTATAAAATGTGGCCTTTAGTAGTTTTAAGTCACACTTATATATTTGTGGCATTTTTTATGTTTAGGCAACAATTTTATACATGTGGGTTAGTTTAGTGTGGTCCAAAGTAAAAAAAATTATGTAGTGAATGCTTACCAACATTGATGAAATTTTTAGAATTTAGGGTTATACATCTATGATGATGTGTTAACCATTGTTTGAGTTATGTATTATGTATTTACACTATGATATAATAAAGATTTCATTATTTCACTAATGATTTAAGTAGCATACTAAGATGTCAAGAGGTGAAAGAAGCTAAGGAGGGAGTTCTTACATACCGTGGCATTTGTAGATATTTGAATTTGGATTGTAATGAACTTATCTCATCCATTATTCTTAAATTTGCTTGTAAACCTAAGTGTTGTTTTGGATTAAATGTTAATCTTTGGTGGAACATACTTAGTACTAGTCTTTTGGAATTCTGGAAGGCATCAATCCATAAATATCTTTTGGTATACAAATCCATGTGTATCACTACAAAAAAATCTCTAAATAGTGACCAATTTTAGTGACCAATAATGATTAGTAATTATAGTAACAAATTTAGATAATAATTTATAAAACTAAAAATTATTAGTTACTAAAATAGCCACTATTATGAATAAAAATTACAATTAGTCACTAAATTGGTCTTTAAAATTAGCTATCATGGTTTTGGCTACCAAAGAAAATTGGTCACTAAAAATTAGCTACCTAGTTATGGTTATGAAAATGAGTTAGTTTCTAAATTGGTCTCTAATTAATTAGTGACCAATTTAGTGACCAATTATAATTTTTTTATTTATAATAATGACTATTTTAGTAATCAATAATGTTTAATTTTGCAAATTGATATCTAAATTGGTCACTATAGTGACTAACTATTTTTGGTTTCTAAAATTGATTTCTAATTGAGGATTTTGTTGTAGTGTGGTTTATATGTCTTTTAAAATATTTTTCCATAATTTATAAAACTCTGCATAACTTTTTTTCTTTTCTCTTTTGTTTTTTGTTAAAATGTTTTAATTAATTATAAATGAAGTTAACTAGTCAAGTTAACTAATTTAAATGTCTAACGAAAGTTTCGGTCTCCTAAATTAATAGGAATTATTAAACAATAATATAAATTTAATTCAAATTGTTATAAAAAATAAGTTAATAAATTACATTGAATTTCAATTAACTTTTTATCTCATTTTCTGGTATATTGTATTTTAGTTTTAATGTAAACATTAACAACACAATAAACTAACTTTGACATCTAACAAGCAACTGATAGAAACGGCCAACGATGACTAGCAAAAGTAAATTTTATTCTTAAAAAAAAAAATTTGAAATAACTGCACTATTTTTTTTCTTATAAAATGACATATAACGAAGTCCTTCCAAACATATCAATTTGTTGGTGTTGGAACAAAGACGTTCTTCTTTGAACCATTCACCCATTCAACATTCTTCTCCACACCTTGAATCACTCATATCAGCTTTGCTTTTTCAAGCCTTGAAGGTATATAATACTACACCTTTTAATTTTAAGTATATTCTATTTTTTGTCTCAATATTTTGTAACAACAATTTAATATTTTCTTTTTTTTTTATTCAATGTTTCTTTTTTCTATTTATCTTTTATTCAATGTGATCTTTTTATTTTTCGAAGAGACTTGACGTGATTCATCAGTAGATGTCAATCAATGATTCTCTAGACAATGTTGAACTAAGAAAGGAACATGTTCAATTATTTAAAAAAATATATGTTTAATTACTCATTTAGTCCATGTTTTCGTCTAGAAATATCAAGTTGGTTCTTCAAATTTTTTAGTCTCAATTTGATCTCGATTTGTGCAAATTGATACAATTTGGTCCTGATTTGTGAAAATTTGATGCAATTTAGTCTTTTCCATTAAATTTCTTAAAACAGATCAAGGCTTTTTCATCAAAATTGAAGCTATTTTGTTTTGTTGGTGTAACTAACATAATTCTAGCATCAAATTTTATGAAAAATTCATGATCGGTTTCAAAAAATTTAACAAAAAGAATCAAATTGTATCAATTTTCAAAATCAGGACAAAATTGCATCAATTTTATAAATTAAGACAAAATTGAGATTAAAAAAAATTGGAGAACCAACTTGACACTTTTTGACAAAAATAAGGACCAAATAGAGTGAATTATTAACAAATAGAGAAATAGTATTGAATGATTGCAGAAAAGAAATTATTAAACCTTAATTTTATAGACAAGAACTTTGTTGTGATTTTATTATCTGATGATTTGATTAAAACAGGACCTTTGTCAAAAAGGAGAGGTAGAATCATGAGTGATGAAAATGGAAATGCTCCAAATCTTGAAGTGAATTCCAACCTACCCCCACCAGTGGTCATTAATGATGGATTTGAACCCGCAATTGAATTAGCACCAAATTCACCAAATTCTCCACCAATCTCATGTTTTTGCTTTGAATTTAACCAAGATAACGACGATGACAACAACAACAACAACAACAATAACAACAACAATAACAACAACTTTGAGTACTCCAATAATGTTGAAGTTGTTTCCTTGGTGGTAGTAGGATGCTCTAAGTGTCTTATGTATGCAATGGTTAGTAAGAATGATCTCAAGTGTCCCCAATGCCAAAACACCAATTTGATTCATTTTCATGATGACAACAATTCGGGGAGAGTGGATTAAAATACCTTACTCTGATTTTGTATTTGAATGCTTTGATGCAAGTTCGACATGCTCATCTCCTTAACAAGAAAAAAATCAAAAGAAAAAGTTTTACATTACATATAAAATAGGTTATGCTTAATATATAATTGTGTTACTAGGTTGAATTAAGTCATTATGTTTCCTCCATTATTATGAATCATTAATAAATAAGATAAATTTTATTATCTGAAATAATAGATTGAATTGCGATTATTTTAATTATCTATTGTGAATTTCTTATTTGAATAAAAAAGTAAAATTAATTTTATTTTTAACATTTTGTAGATATAAAATTGTATATATTATTAACAATTATAATTTTATTGTCTCTGGTGTAATCTCGAGATAAATAATAACAAATTCGTATAAGGAAAAATAAAGAAGAATTTGAAATCTTGTAAAAATATACTATCATCTCAAATTCAACTCTCCTTGATTTATAATATTGACAAGAAAGTGAGAATAAGAAGATAACATTATTCTAACATTACATAACTTATATGCTATCTTTTTTATTATATCCCTTACTCTTTTTTTTCAAATATAAATTTTATTCAAAATTTCATTTGTTATTTGTTATATAGTTATTTTATTTTGGTTATGTTTCACATGTTATTTAAGATAGTATTTTATTTATTTTTGGTTAAAATTTCATTGTTGTAAGTGAAAATAAAAAAAATGTTTTTTTTTAATTTAGTAATATAAAACAAAACTTACATAGGTTATAAGAGATACATATTAAATTATATTTAATATTTAATATTTTTCTCGTAAAAATTAAAATTGGAGGTTTTAGGGATTGAAAAACGTAAAACTAAAATTTAAAAAATTCAACGAGAAATAAAAAACAATTCAAGAAAAATCAAATAAGATTAATGCACAATTTCAATAATCAAACAGTTTTAAATCATAGTTTTCCAAAAATTAACATCAAAGTTTGTATAAGTAACTGATTCAATCAATCAACTAAAATTAGAAATGCAAATTAATATCACAAAAGGGAAAATTGAAATCAAGAGAAGAGAAAAATAAACTCAAAACGAATGCAATAACACAATTCATTTTGTTGGATATTGATTTCATGAATTTATCCTTAGAGATTTAGTTATTCACTATTCAATATAAAAAACACGATAGAAGAATAATAGAAGAATATGAAAAGACGACAATAGATAAAAAGGAGGAAAACTAAATCCTTAGAAATTGTGAGCAATTGATTTCTATCTTTTTGTGTTGGGCACAATTAGGTCTCTAATAGGCTCTGACCTAAAACCCAAATTTACAAAACTCTGAAGCAATTATGAGCCTAATTTAGGCTTTAATAAGGTACAAAAGCTCAATTAAAAATATGAAAATTCGTAGGGCTCATTTACATCCGATTTGTCCCAACTTCTAAAAACCATAAAAGATAGCAAAGAAATCCAAATCTAGCAATCTATATGTCCATTTTAAAGTCCTAAAATTTAGAATCCAATACATTTATTACTAATGATAGAAAATGAAATAAGAAAAAAAATGAAAATAAGACAAATAAAAAGTAATATAACTATATATGTGTATACAAACTATGTCCTACCAATCTATTAGTACCATTTAGTAATCAAATTCTTTTAGTAGCTTGGAGTTTTTTTTTGTTTTAACATTTTAGATGTAGCTTTTATACTCTAAAAGATATTAGACAAGTTTGAATTGAATTGATTATACATATTATATCAATAAACTTAACCTTGGAGTGATTATTTCTATTATCTTGTAATACTCAAATTACACCCACAAAATACATATGCAACATGCTATCACACTCAGGATATGAACCTATGATCCTATGAACAACCTTAAGAAAATTCACAAAAATACATAATACAATCGCTATCAATACACCAATATGGAACATAAATGTCATAAAATTTAGTTTATCATTAAACATAAAATTATTAAGTTAACACTCAATAGTTCGTTATATAATAAAATTTGAAAGTAATTGTTAAATATACTCAATAGTTAGTTTATCAATACACCAATTAGAAAATTTTTTTTTGTACAAATAATATGATAGAATGTCATCTAGGTTACAACTTGATTTTTTCCACTATAGATTTCAACTACCTATGATTAGAATTGTTTAATTTTTTATCACGTTTTGTTACATGGGTTTGGTATGACCTTTATTTTTTTTTTGTATTTCTTTTTCTTATTAATATTTTTTTTTTCGTATGATGGTAAATAATTGTTGTGCTATGGATGTTAATATAATTGAGATGTAAATGATTGTTGTGCTATGGATGTTAATATAATTAATCTTTTTTCACACACACATACACACTTTATACGCACATACACACACGTACACACGCCTACACAAAGACACATGTCCCCCCACACAAACACACGCACACACACACATGGTTGCACACTACAAACCACACACACAAATACACACGTTTCTTAGATATAATTGCATGTATCTTTTTATATCTTTTGTATATTAACTAAAAGTCCATTTTTATTTTTGAATAATAAACAATCTTATTTGTTTACACTACCTTTATATGGTTCAATAATTATTTAAATATTTGTATCATTATACACATCATCTTCAATGGCGGACCATACATTTGATAGGAGGAACCATGGCTCCTCCAACAATTTTTCTATATATTTTAAAAAATATTTATATATTATTACTCTATTTATATTAACTTAGTTTGAATTTTTTTAAAATTTAAAAATCACGTTTTCTCTCTATATTATAATTTCTTATACTTCTTTATTTGGTTTATGTATAGGGGACAGGCCGACTACATCCTAGCCCATCTTGCTATGGAAAGGCCGACTACATCCTAGCCCATCTCGCTATGGAAAGGTCGACCACATCCCGGCCTCAGGGAGAAGAAAGGAAACCCAACAAGCGCAGGAAGAAATGGGCTGACATGGTGTAGAGGTCGGGTATATCTCGACCCGTTGCTTGGCCGGGTATATCCCGACCCAATATTGGTCAAGCTTGGTAAGGAGGATGTTGTACAAATACAAACAGGAAGCATACCATCCTAGTAAGAAAGGAAAGAATTGATCATATACAAGGTGTACACAATCTTAGTCAGAAAGGAAAGAACGCACAATCCTAGTCAAAAAGGAAAGAGTTGATCATCGAATACAAACGGGACGCGGATAATAATGACAGGATTACAAAATGAATAATATAAATTAGGGTCTAGCAGCTACAAAGAGGTATGCTTTTCTCACTTTCCTACATTCATCTCATATCGAATCATTATTTGACTTAAGCATTATAGTGCCTACAGGTACCCCACCCTCAAAGTTCATAACTAGACCTAGGGAGAGTTCGAAGAGGAACGGAGGGAGGATCAACATAGGGTTCTTGATATCGTTTGGTTCCATACTAAAATAGTTCCGATCAGGTACAATTTCTCTCTCTTCTGTACCTCTATCTTTTTCTCTCCTTTTATTTCCATCTCAATTTTCACCATCAATTCCTTATTATTTTCAAAATCAATTTGCACTACGGCAAAATTGAGGAGTTAAGGAACATTTTGGACCGAACAATTTCTTCTTTTGAGTAAGTTCATTTTGTACCCTTTTTTTTCAAAGCAATATGTTTTCCTCTTGTATGTGACTTTTCTATGCTCTAGACATATCTATATCTGTTAGAGATCATAAAATCATGCTCTAACGATTGATCAAACTCTTCTTTGTGTAGATAGAACTATTTTAGGCTTTGAAGTTGTGTAAGGGAAGAGCAAGATTTGGAATCTACTCTAAGGTAAGAGAAGCTAATCATTTAGAAGTTATTAGTTTTCTTAAAATATTGAGTCTTGCTTTTAAGATTTAATTTGGGGTATTCATAATTTTATCTTTTTGTAAATATGTGAGAGGTGACAAATTTATATTAGAATAAATATGGTAAAAAGTAAAAGAATTGGTTCTTTTTTCTAGAGGAAGGCTTGTGATGAAGATGAAAAAAATGCATCTATGTCATCTAAAATTGAGAAACTTCATGAGAATAAAAAAATTGAAGAAAACAAAAAATAACTCTCTAAGGTTCCTAAAATTACATATAATGAATTTGAAAATGCTTTAGAACATGATCCGAGAAACGCCTTCAAATTTGGCAATACCCACCTAATCAAATTGATGAGGTACGGAAGGCTTATCTAAAATGGGGTCCATATCAAATGCATCTAGAAAATTATCCATTGTCTGGTAAAGATGATCATCCAAGAAGATTTCAGTACACATGGTTTAGCTTATTTCCTTCATGGTTAGAGTATTCGCCATTAAAAGATGTAGGCTGGATTTTTAGCAAGCACTATGATAATTTATATTGAAAGGAATATTGTAACTAGCTTCAGTTCTGATTCAATTATTGAAGATTTTAAGTCATTGAAAGAGCATAGATGAGCACTCTGACTAAATGTAACTTTTGTTTTTTTTAATATATTATTGTTAATGATAAACTTTATGTTACTCTTTCATATATATTATTGTCATATTGTTTGGATTCTATTATCATGAGTGTTTGTTTTGAATAGAGAAAATGACGTAAAGAAATGAATTTTTTTAATTAAAAAAATTTATATATAAAAAATATAATTTGGTCCCCTACCGTGGCGGATCTTGACCAAGAGTTTTGGAGGGGCCACAATAATATAATTTTTTGATTGTTTGATTGGACCATTAGTATAACACTTTGTGAAAATAAAAGGATAATACACAATTGGAGGGTCTTTTTAGATCCCTCTCATAACCTTCTATTTATAATGATAAAAACTGATACAATGGAAGATGAAAGATCAAAAGACTACCCTAAATACCTAGGTACAACTCATAGAGTGCACTAGACTTATAAATACAGCTGGAAGTAATTCCCAACACACAACTCCCTATTTTAGACTTAATAATTACTCTAACATAAATTTAATAATTATTTCAACACTCCCCCTCAAGCTGGAGCATACATATTGTATGTCCCAAGCTTGGGATAGATAAACTCAATCTAAGTCCTTTTGTCAGCACATTATAATGGACTTCAAGAGTAGCTATCAAAACCAAAAGAACAATTAAGTCCACGTAACTCCATTAGTAGAGATTTGAGCACAAACTGCAAAGTAGACATCTTGCTTCACAAAATATTTGGAGATGTTTCAGTGACAAAGAAGGTTAGTGCACTGCCATTTGACAATGGCCAGCGGATATCATCTTGGCTGGCAGCAGATAGAGGGCAGTAATCAGCTAACAACAACTATGGAGAATAATATTAAATGGAGGTGCACAACCACATAACTTCAATTAGGATGAATCAATCCCAGAAGATTGCCATCAACGACATATGGTGGCCAACAGTGGCAAACAGCAACAGATTGCGACAGAGAAGATTATCATCAACGACAAATGGCAGCCAACAGTGGCGGACAACAATAAACTACGGCTAGACAAGATTACCATCAACAATGGATGGTGGCCTACAGTGGCTGACAGCGACAACTACGACAGACTAGATTGCCATTTTCGAACGGCGTGGACAATGCCAAATAGACTAAATTCCAACAGCCAGGCTTGAGACAAATAATAATGTTGATGCCTTAGATGATAATGTAGAATCCTTTCTGTCAAATGATGGTGGAGATGGTGGAAATGTCTATGGAGTAGTGAAACAAAGCCCAGCTGAGCAACAGAAAGAGTCTTCAAAGGGTTTCACCTTTGCAGAAGTTAGTAGCATAAGATCGAGGAACATCAAAGTTACTTGTTGTCACTTTTCTTCAGATGGAAAGTGGCTCGCCAGTGCTGGAGATGTCATGAAGGTTGTCTTCTGGAACATGGACACTTTTAAGACAGAGAACAGTCCGATGTGTACAAGAATATAGTGGGCACTCTTCAGCTATAATGTCTCTTGATTTCCATCCTAAGAAGACTGAACTCTTCTGCTACTGCGACGGAGAAAATGAAATTCGGTTTTGGAATATTAATTCTTCCAATTGCTTTCGAGCAACTAAGGGAGTTTATTCACGAGTGAGGTTTCAACCTAGACTGGGGCATTTACCAGTAGCCAGGCTTGAGACAAATAAGTTATTCCCTATAGGCTTGAGAAATTTCCCAAATCACTGAATAGACCAGAAACAGACCAGAAACAGACTCCCCCTCATGCTGTGAGCAACCTTCAACCCTCATGCTGCGAGGAAGAAAATGATGGCTCAGGCATTGAAGCTGTTACCAGTGACACACCTGTTTGCTATCAACAGTGACAATAGACTCAAATTTGTAGTGACATTAGGATAAGGAGAAAACAGGGAGATCCACCAAACAACTTCGAACAAAATGAGACTGCAACAACACCTTAGACTGGAGGCAATAGCGTGTTGCGAGCAGAGAAAAAGATATATTGCAGAAACGCAATAAACAAGAAATCATAGGGTTTCAAGAAAGAGGAAAAACTTAGGACACCCACCAAATGACTTCGAAACCAGGAACCAAGGGAATATATGGACTCAGCTTGCTCCGGCGAGTCGTATGGCCATGACATGAAGAACATCGGACTCACGCGCTCAACAGTGGCGCGAAGAACTGACATGCGTGACGGCGCGTGGAGACGAATCTGGCTTTGATCCCTGCGAGGTTGGACGTCGCTCGAAGAGGCGACCCTGATCTGGTGGTCGCCGGACGAAACTGCGACAATAGTCGACGGCGGCCCCGGCCGGTGGCCGGCGATGGCGGAAGACGGCGGACAGAGGCGCACTAATAGTGAACAGTGGTTCACATTGTTGAATAGTTAAAAAAAAAAAGAGTGGGTAGCTTTAGATAGTGATGGAAAGCCGCTGGCAGGTGGCCGGAGGCAGAAGGCGGCGACAAACAGCAACAAATGATGGACATTAATGAAAATGCAGTGGACAGAACTGAGATTAAGAGAACAGGATGCACATTGAAATACTTCAGACATTAATGAAAATGCAGTGGACAGAACTGAGATTAAGACTACCCTAAATACCTAGGTACAACTCATAGAGTGCACTAGACTTATAAATGCAGCTGGAAGTAGTTCCCAACACACAACTCCCTATTTTAGACTTAATAATTACTCTAACATAAATTTAATAATTATTTCAACACACTTTAAAAAAATGACTCTTCTATAAAACAATTGGATCGTTAGATTGAATTATTAGTATAATGTTTTAAATACTTTAAAAAATGTGAAGAAGTATAATTTAACTTGTTTTCATCTTCACGTGTAGCTTCCCTTTTACTACTTCTACAAAATAAATCCATTATTCTAGTCTTCATCAATATGTTTTTTTTTTAAATATATTAAAAAATAATTTATCACAATCTAATAAAACATTGAGAGACATAAGTATCAGAAGAAAAATATATTATAATCAAGTCACAATTAAAAATTGATTATTAAAAAACATATAATACATTTTTTTCTTCTATAATCATAAAAAATAAGTATACAAAAGGCTAATGAGATAAAAAATCATTTTAATAACTATTAAACTAATATTTCATAATCAAGTAAGACAAGAGAGAGTTACATTTTTTTTTCTTTGAGAAATGAAGGAAACATATGAGAAATGAGAGCAAACATAATAAGTATGTGTCTAACTTCATTTCTCTTAAAAAAAACATATGATAGTGAGGGATAAGTACAATTTTGTCAAAAATTAAAAAGGCAATGACAGAAGAAAATAAAAAAATATTTTAATAAATGTTTGGTTTAATTACTTTTTTGGTTATTGTTTCCAAAAATGTAAGTTGATCTTCCAGTTTTTTTAATTTCAATTTAGTCGCAATTTTTTAGTCGTAATTTGATATTTTTAGACGAAAACATATACTAGAAGACTAATTAAACCTAAATATTTTTTTATTATATTGGATTTTATGTTTTATTATTTATTAACATTAAATGTTGTATTTTATAAAAGAAATAAAAAGACACAATTTAATTATCATCAATTTCTAAAATATACTATTTATAATTTTAAAATTTTTTAAATTTTTAAATTTTTAAAAAGTCAAAAAATGGATATATAATTTTGAAAAAAATAAAAAATATTTGCGGGACGGCCTAGGCCCCTCCCTACTCCTCTGATGTTCCGCCTCTGATTTTCTAAAATTTTTGTTCAAGTTCCACCTGATTGAATAAGATACTTTATATTAAAAACAAAAGTCTACGTTTAAAAGAGGATTGGATATAATAAATTTTTAAAAGTATTTGTTTAAATGCATGTATGATCCTAAGCATAATTTTTATTTCACTATTTAAAAATAATTTAGACATAGTAAGTTTATATAAATATAATTTTTTTTCCTGTTAAATAGAATTCATGTGATAGTCTACCTTATTAATATATAGTTTATACTATTTTACTCGTTGTATAACATTTAAATTTAAATGTATCAAGTATAGTCTCTCACACTAACATGTACTCTTAACGACGTATACAACTTCATTAAATGCTAAATAAATATTTAAATTTCATAACCAAAAAATATTAAACATACACACAATCTTTTTATAGCTTTTTATAGAGTGAACCTTGAACCTGCAATTTTTCATTATGAATAAAAATATTTTGAAGTAAGGTCATACGTATTCTCTGTTTATAGAAATAATAATTAATAAGATTTTAAATTTGTATCATAATGGAAAATAAAAGTATTTTAGAAAGTGAAACTAATTTTTAACATTTAATACATTTAATTAAAGGTAGTCCAAATATAAACATTAAATATTGTTAATGTCTTCACTATATGTAATCAACTTACAACCTCAAATCCAATTAAAAGGTTATGTTTTTTCTGATATTTTTCTAATAGTTTTTCATAATAGACGATAATAAAGTATCTATTATTTTTTTTCTAAGAGAATTCATCATCCTGTTGGCCCTAGATTTTAATCATGCATATTTTCACCAATATTGATGAAGAGACAAATATATTTAAAGAATTTTCATGCAATAATAAATTCACTCAACGAACTAGAATCTGTTCAATGAATCATTAATAATTACTAATACAAATTTTAATTGTATCTTTCTCGGTGAGGGCCTATTCGTTCAATGAATCAGTAAATATAGTCCAGAGTAATAACCAACTTCACGAACATGTTACTCAACAAGTCCCATTTCATTGAGTGAAATTCTACTACAAATATAAAAAGGTTATTAAAAAACAAACTAAAAAATGACTGAGCTTTTTCCATGGGCCTTGTAAAACATTTGTAGTATGTATATCATATATAGGAATTTGTACAATCACTTAGTGTCTAGTTTTACATTTTTTTGGAAACATATATGTTTGATATTTACCTTTTAAAATCCCTTAGTTTTTTCTCTACTTTCCATACTTCCTTTTTTTCTTTTACATTTGGAAAACTTTCAAACTCAACATTGTAATTCAGTTCTACTTCAAATTTGTAATGTTCCCTTTAAATAATAACATAATCAAATGTTACACAAGATAATATAAAGAACAAAGTTGCGGAGTATAAAGTCACTCCTTACATATATCCAAGGTATTTAAAATGAAATATTAAGGCACACCACAATGCCAATAACAAGATAGAGAAATAGTTCGACAATATTCAAAATAAATGCTTAGAGAGCAGATAATACATAAGCCTCAGCCTAAAAAGGGAAACTCGAAAATAAGAGGATTCGACCCGAAACAAGCTAAGCAGCGGAATCTCCATCAACCTGACCACTACGGGGAGTTCTCGCATATGCTCCCATCAATAAATTGATGATCATCGCAAAAAGAGAAAGCCACACACAGAACATACAAACAAGCATAAAGGGTAAGCTAAAGTGGAAAAACGTTTTATCATACAATTGCATACAATTTTATAGCCAAAGATACATACATCAACCAAGCATGTGATGACTCGCAAACAAGACACTAAGACACAAGACATGATTATCCGGATACATATAATTAGTCGGATTCACGGGATGCTTGCACTTGTGGTGGTCTCTACTCCTCTTCAGAGCCAATTGCCAATGAGTTTCACCCTACCACTCACAAGGTTAGCTTACAAACATCTAAGGTCGTTATCATGCGAAAGACTAGGACCTCCTACTACTCTCACCACTTGAGTCAGTACGCTCTACGTGAGACTAACTGACTCTTTAGAGTGCTAGGATGCAATCCTTACTTGAATCCTTACTAAATTATATAATAAGGCACCACCACGAACTTTGTGGAATTATGTCCTAAATATGAGGCACCACCATGAGCTCCCACTAACAGGGGTCATGGAATTACATCCTGACCATAAGGCACCACCACACAACCATCGTGGAATTACGTCCTGACCAATGAGGCACCACCATGAGACCTTACCTAGAGATCCATGGAACTACGTCCTGACCAATGAGGCACCACCACGAAACCTTCGTGGAATTACGTCCTAACCATACAAACATCATGTTTCTCCAACCAACATAAAGTCATTATACATACCAATTCCATGTCAACATTTATAACCAACCATCACATTCATGTTACATGCCAAGATCATGCCAAACTCATCAATTACAGCCCATAAATCATTCAATACATGAAAAATCACTCATTTCATGCTTTAACATAGTAATTTAACCAAACATGAGGCAAACATCCAAGAACAGAGAAGAAAACAGGACCTTGGCACATTCTCACTCAGTTCTCGCTCAGGCTCAAAGGCCTCGCTTAGGCGAGAGGTTTCTCTCACTCAGGCGAACTCCTTTCGCCTAAGTGAGGGCTCGAAGAGTGGGAATAGTTTCTTTCTGCGATTTCTCGCTTAGGCGAGACCTCCTCGCCTGAGTGAGACCACACCTCGCTCAAAATGAAGGCTCATCGCCTAAGCGACAACTCGAGCAGAAAACCTGGGCGAGCCTCTGTTAGTCTCGCCTAGGCGAGACACGCTCGCTTGGGCGAGAAAACCAGAGCTCACCACTATTCACTCGTGCAACAGTCAAGCATTCAAGACCCAATCAACATTTATCAACATTCCAAGCAATTACAATAGTATTCAGGCATTTTAAACACGAAAACGAAGCTACAACAAACATATATGACTTGAAAACGTGAAACCCTAACTTCCCTTACTTGGAAGAGCTACTGTGAGGGTTTTGAGTATGAGCAGAGAAGTACCACAGCTCCTAGGACATTTTAGTGAGTCGAAAACAAGGACACCAGAGCAAGGATAGATTACTACAGTTAGCCCTAGTTGGAACCGCGAAAATCAACTAGAAAAGAAAGAGCATAGGTTGGAACAACTTACATGAAGCAGAAAAATGCTTGAGCTAGCTTGACCAAGATTTGGGACCAAACCCTAGCAGAGCACAACTGTAGTTCTAAAAGAGGGAGAGAGTTGTTTTCTGAAAAGTGAAGTGAATGAGATGGTTAGGACAAGTTTAGGGGTTTGGACACCTTATAGGTCAGCCTTAGACCAAAGTGATTAGAGTAGGCCCTTTAAAAGTAGGACAACAATTAGAGTGAGCCTTAAAAATTTCATATTCTAATTGTTTCATAATCTCTTTATTTTGTAATCTTTCTATTTAATATTTGCGCACATCATTACTTCATAACTTTCTAGTTTTCAGTTTATTTATTTATTTTTAATTCATTATTGGTCGGTATTTGATTTTTTGCATTTTCAATGTTAATATTTCAATGTTATGTATGCGGAATTGGTTTTTTCTTCTAAAACTCTTTCAGTTACATATTGAATTGAACATAGGATCACACAATTACTATTCTTGAATAGAACTCGTAACTCTAATTTGAATTAAATACCATAAAAAAATTTCCACTAGCAATTTAAAATTTATTTTTTTAGGAATATATATATATATATATATATATATATATATATATATATATATATATATATAT